>ODAI013110709.1_pt1 | contig 13425 bp, 6 predicted proteins | sample 1539321 | NCBI WGS metagenome assembly ODAI01 (sample SAMN02144231, study PRJEB22623) | gut metagenome | biome: sheep rumen | host: Ovis aries | place: New Zealand
ATATTGATGAAGTAATTAAAATTATCAAGGAAAGCCGCGATACAGAATCTGCAAAACTTGCCCTGGAAAAACGTTTTGATTTTGATGATGAACAGGCTCAGGCAATCGTGGATATGCAGCTTAAAAGACTTACTCATCTGCTTATTGAAGATTTGCAGAAAGAGATTAAAGAGCTTCAGGCCTGGATTGATTATTTAAGTGATCTTCTTGCTCATCACGAAAAGATTCTTCAGATCATCAAAACTGATACAAATACACTTGCAGAAAAATATGGTGATGACCGCCGCACAGAAATAGTTGCAGACGAAGTTGAAGAAATCAACGTTGAGGACATGATTAAAGACGAGGACATGGTTGTAATGATTTCCCGCCTTGGATATATCAAACGTGTTTCAGTTTCTAAATACAAGAAGCAGGGTAGGGGAGGAGCCGGAAGCAACAGTACAAATCTTCTGGAAGATGATTACATCAAACAGCTTTTCATCGGTTCAACAAAAGACTATCTTCTCTTTATTACAAACCTTGGACGTGCTTACTGGATAAGGCTTCATGAAATTCCGGAATCTGAAAAAACAAGCCGTGGTGCTCATATTAAGGGACTTCTTTCAATTGGACCTGACGAAGAAATTACTACAGTTGTATCTCTTAAAGAATTCAGCGACAGGCAGTATCTCTTTATGATTACTTCGGAAGGAACAGTAAAAAGAGTCTGCACAAGCGAATTTACAAATGCCCGTGCAAAAGGAATTATCGGAATTAAGCTTCACGAAGGCGATAAGCTTATCAGCGCAATTCAGACAAGCGGCGATTCAGAAGTTATGATGATAAGCCGTCGTGGAAAAGCTCTGCGCATTACCGAAGATTCTGTCCGCGAAATGGGAAGAGCAAGCTGCGGTATTAAGGGAATGAAGCTTTCTGAAGGTGATGAAATTGCAGCAGCTGTAAAAGTTGAAGCAGATTCAAGCATTATCCTTGTTACAGAAAAAGGATTCGGAAAACGTGTTTCATTTGATAATTTCAATACTCATGGTCGTGGAACCGGAGGACAGCGTATTTTCGGAAACACAGATACCAAGGGAGAAATTATTGGAGCTCTTGATATTAAGCTTAAAGATGAACTTGTATTTATGACAAGCCAGGGTAAAACTCTGCGTCTTAAAGCAGCAGATATTAAGGAACAGGGTACTGGAGCATCGGGTGTAACCCTTGTAAAAGTAACTGAACCGGATTATCTTGTAGGAATTGATAAAATACAGGATAAAGACGAGTAAAAAGAGAAAAATGTAGTTATTTTATTATATTATAAAGATTTAGCTATATAAATTATTTTTTGATTTTTATTGACAAATTTTTATAAATAATAAATAATTATATTAAGGGTAACAACTATTGAAACAGATAGTTTAAGGGTGATATTAATCAGGCGAAGGGCTAATCAATTTGATTAGCCCTTTTATTATTTTAAATCAAATGCAGATGAAAAAGTTATCCACATTTATTCCACATTCTGTGGATAAGTCTGTTCAAGTTATCCACAGAGTTAACAGAAATTCCACATTTTCCAAGACATTAAAATATCAGTGTTTCATGTGAAACTCAGCCTGTAGCCGGCATGATTTTAATCTGACAGTTGCAGTTGAAAAGTCAGCCGGACTTTTTAGATAAATAATTAAGACTTGGCAACAGTCTGTTCTTCTTTATCTATAGCTTGTTTCACATGAAACAAAAGAGGTGATGTACGTTAAAGAAAACGACATGGAAATTATGAAGGCTGGTCTTTGAAGACTTGTTTCACGTGCAACAAATCGGTGCAATTGCAGAAGAGTCGGGAAAAAGAGTGTTTCATATGAAACAGTAAAAACAGAATGACTGCTGAAATGGTTGAAACAAAAATCAGTTTCACATGAAACATAGATTCTTCTCTGACGGCTACGTCTTGATTTTAATATGTGTTTCATATGAAACATTTGCAGTGATGAAAAATGAAACTTTCGATAGTTAGTTTAAATCAAAACAAAAGATAGTTAGCCGAATATTTTTATGTTCATAAGCAGACTGTTTTGTTTTTGTTCATGGAAAAAATAAAATTTCCTAAATTAAAGTTTTCATAATAGAATATATGCTATGAAGAAAATTTTAATGTCAGTATTATTCTGCTCTGCTTTTTTTTATCTTAATGCAAAAACGGTAAGGGTTGGTTATTTTAAAGACGGCGGAAAGGCCATGAATTATATATCTGATGATTCAAGGCGTTCAGGCTTTTCTTACGAGTATCTTCAGAATATTGCTTCTTATACTGACTGGGAATTTGAATATGTTTACGGCTATTGGGACGAACTCTATAAAAAAATAATAAACGGGCAGATTGATATTCTGACTGATGTTTCCTATTCAGATTCAAGAAAAAATCTTTTTTACTATTCTGAAAATCCAATGGCAGAAGAAAACTATTATCTGTATGTAAACAAGTTTAATCCTGATGTAAATGCGGAAAATCTTTCTTCGCTGAACGGAAAATCAATTGCATTGGGCGAGGGAACCTATCAATATGAGCTTTTAATGGAATGGCTGAAAAATCATAATGTAAAGCTGAATATTTCTCTTGTTCCTTTTGATGTTGTTTCTGAAGTCGGTTTTAACAGGGGAGATTATGATTTATTTCTGGCAATTGATGCAATTTCGGATTTTGAATGGGAACCTGTAGTAAAAATCGGTTCATCAGATATTTATGCAGTTGTTTCAAAAAATCGTCCTGATTTGCTGGAGGAATTAAACGAAGCCCAGGCAAAACTTTATCTTTCCGATCCTTACTACACAAGCAGACTGTGGGGAAACTATTATTCCAAAACATCAGTGACAAAAAGACTTTCAGATAAGGAAAAAGAATGGCTTTCTTCAAAAAAGACAATTACTGTAGGATGTTTTAAGAATGACAGACCTTATTCAATTTACAATTCGAAAAATGGAAAAACAGGCGGAGTTGTTGATTTTATAATGGGAGAAATGAAGAAAAACTTTAATCTTCAGGACATGGCTGTAAATTACGTTTATTACACCGACAAAAAAGAAGCTTTAAATGATATAAAGCAGGATAAGGTTGATTTTGTTTTCCCGATTCTTTATGACAACTACGGTGCAGAAATAAACGGAATTTCTTTGACAAAGCCTGTCATGTCTGCTTCTTTTTCTTTTGTTTTTTATGAGGGTATGAGTTATGAAAAGATTTTGAAAACTGTTGGAGTTGTAAAAGGTCAAAGACCGGAAATGTACTTTAAGAAACAGAATATTTCCAGTAATTCAGAAATAAAATATTTTTCTAATAATCAGGCATGTTGTAATGCAATCCTCACTGGAAAAGTGAATAGCGGTATTTTTAATACGGATAAGATATCTGGATTTTTATTTGCAAGAAAAAAATACTCAAACCTTACTTCCATGCAGATTGGAAAAAGCGAAGGTCTTTCATTTGCCGTAGATAATCAGAAGCCGGAAATTATTTCGATTTTAAACAAGACAATTTCCATGATAAATGAGACGGAACTTCAAAACAAAATAATTGAATCATCATTAAGCGAAAAAAAATATGATTATTATGATTTTATTGATGATTATTCCAGCCTTATAATTACCATTATAATTCTGATAGTAATTCTTGTAATTGCCCTTATTATTTCCCTTAAATACATAAAAATCTTAATAAACTACGATGTTTTAACTCATCTGCTTACCAGACATTCAAGTAAGTATTTTATTCAGTCCTTTATAAAAAAGGCTTCAGAAAAGAACGAAGATTTTTGCCTTATCATTTTTGATATTGATGACTTTAAGCTTATTAACGACAGATTCGGACATGAAATTGGTGACGAGGTTTTGAAGCTTACATCAGAAATAATCCTTAAGGGAGTTTCTGCAAATGATAAGGTTTTCCGCTGGGGTGGCGCAGAATTTCTTGTTTTGCTTAAGGCAGAAAAAAATCTTGCAGAATCTATTGCAAACAGAATCAGGGAAAGCATTTCAAAAGAGGAATTCAAAGCAAAAGGAAAGAAATTCCGCGTAAGCATAACAGGTGGAATGAGTTTCTTCTCTAATGACAAAGAATACAATCAGATGATTCTGGAAGCAGAAGAAAACCTTTATGACGGAAAATCAAAGGGAAAGAATGTAATTATTTCCTAGTTTTTGGGGAATATTTCAGCTGCAATATTTTTTTAGGGTTTCTATAAGGGTTTTGCCGCTTATAGGTTTTGAAATGTGATCATTCATTCCTACGGCAAAACAGTTGTTTTTATCTTCTTCAAAGGTGTTTGCGGTAAGGGCAATAATCGGCAGCTTATCTGCACTGAAGTTTTCGTTTTCCCTTATTCTTTTTGTTGCAGTGTATCCGTCCATAACCGGCATTTGAATATCCATGATTACGGCATTGTATTCACCAGGAAGGGAATGCTGCAGAATGTCTACGGCAACAGAACCGTTCTCTGCTTCCGTAACCTTGATGTTGTAATCATTAAGAATGTCTTTTGCAATTTCCCGGTTGAGCTCGTTATCTTCTACCAGCAGGACTTTGAATTTGCCCAGATCTGTTTTGTGCCTGATTTCCTTTTTGATTTCTGAAAGGTTCTTTTCAAGCTTTGTTTTTTCATTGATTTTGAAGTTGAATTTGACTGTGAATACGGTTTCCTTTCCCGGCTGGCTTTCTACTTCAATCATGCCGTTTAAAAGCTCAACAAGCTTTTTTGTAATAGAAAGTCCCAGTCCTGTTCCCTGAATTCCGCTGATTGTAGAATTTCTCTGGCGGGTAAAAGGTTCAAAAATCTTTGGTAAAAAGTCAGGATTTATTCCGATTCCGGTATTGCGTACTTTTACAGTAAAGTAAGCATTTTCCTCGTCAGTTGTCTGATTTTCAATAATATCCAGATATATGACGGAATTTGCATCGGAATATTTAATTGCATTATCAATCAGATTCATAAGTATCTGGGTAAAGTGGAAAGTGTCAATTTTAAGGTTTGTGTGAATTACATTTTCGTAATTGCACTTTATTCTCTTGCCTTCGATTTCTGCTGTCTGGCCTATCATATCAAGCATGTGGGAAATGATGAGCTTGAGGTTTGCTGACTCCGGCTGAGACTTTATTTTTCCGCTTGAAAGACGGGTCATGTCCAGAATGTCGTTCAGAAGGTTCAGAAGGCTGTCGCTGGCAAAGCCTATTTTTTCCAGACATTCGTAAACGCGGCTTGTGTCTGTAATGTGTTTTTTTGCAATGTCGGTAAGTCCCATAATTGCATTCATTGGAGTCCTAAGGTCGTGGGACATATTGAAGAGGAATGTGGATTTTGACATCTGGGCAATTTCCGCATCCTGTCTTGCAGCATTAAGATTCTTACGGTACATGAACTGCTTTTGAATTTCTTCATCATAGTTTTTGAAAATCAAAAGGACTTCTTCTGCTTCCGGCGTACTGCCTGCCTTTGAAAACTGAATTACAGAGTATATTCCGTTTTTAGTAAAAGTGTTTTTATAAATGACAGAAAAAGTGTCTTTATTGCGCAGTACTTCCTTGATATTTGAAATTGAAATGACTGCAGAAATGATGGAACGTTCTTCCTCGCAAACCTGGCGTTCTACAAAGGCTTTTATGGAAGTGGAATAGGCGACATTGGAAGACAATACATCTTTATAGTGTTCTTTTACATAATCTGATTCGTAAAAAGGATAGGCTTTATCTTCCTTAAGGTTCAGTTTTAAGATTAAAGAAGTATCCCTGAAAATTACAGGTAAAATCTCACGGATATCGTTGGCGGAATCTTTTGTGTTACTCATGCTGACTCCTTTTTTTTAAAATAGCAGAGATGGTCTGGAAGAGCTGTTTTGGATGAATTGGCTTTGAAAGGTGAGCATCCATTCCGCTTTCCAGTGCCCTCTTTTTATCTTCTTCGAAAGCATTTGCTGTCATTGCAATTATCGGTAAACCGGCAAGTTTTTTATTCTTTAATTTTCTTATAAGGCGGGTTGCTTCGTATCCATCCATGAAAGGCATTTGAACATCCATTAAAACAAAGTCGTAAAGATTTTTTTCTGACTTCTGGATTTTGGCAAGGGCAACGGCACCGTTGTTTGCTTCGTCCACAATTATATCGTTATCTTCAAGAATGTCACGGGCAATTTCACGGTTAAGTTCATTATCTTCCACAAGAAGAACCCTCTTTTTAGACAAATCAATAATTTCTTCTTCCGGCAGGGCTTCTGTAGATTTTGAAATTTGCTTCTGACTTTGGATTTTAAAATCAAAGCGGAAGGTTACTTTTGTTCCCCTGTTCACTTCGCTTTCAATGTTAATCTGACCCTTCATCAAATCTACAAGGCTTTTTACAATGGCCATTCCCAGACCTGTTCCCTGAATTCCGTTTTCAGAAACATTTCTTTCCCTGGAGAACATTTCAAAAATGTGGGAAAGAAAATCTTTGTTCATGCCGATTCCGGTATCTTCAATGACAAATTCGTAAGAAGCATGGTTTCTTTTTTTGCTGGCCAGCTCGCGGATTGTAAAATGAATTTTTCCTCCGGCCTTTGTATATTTGATGGAGTTTCCAGTAATGTTCAAAAGAATCTGGCTTAGGCGGAAAATGTCTGTAATGACATATTCGGTTTTTAAGTCTATAAATTCCATGTCCAGGGTAAGGCCTGACATCTGGGCATTTATGCTTTCCATTTCCAGAATTTTTTCTATGCTTTCCTTAAGGTTTACAGGTGCTTCTGAAATTGTAAGCTTTCCGTTTTCTATGCGGGCCATGTCCAGAACATCGTTTATGAGTTTAAGAAGATGGTCGCTGGAAAGCTTGACTTTTCCAAGGCAGTCCAGGACTTTCTGGGGATTATCTACATAGCGTTCTGCCATGGAAGAATAGCCGATAATGGCATTCATTGGGGTGCGGATGTCGTGGGACATGTTGAAAAGGAAGATCGATTTTGCCTTGTTGGCGGCTTCGGCCTTAATGCGGGCTTCTTCCAGTTCCTGCTGCTGGGCAATTTCTGCACGACGCTGCTTGTCTATATTGCGGAAACCAAGAACCACGTTCAGTTCATCTTTTACGCGGGTGTCGCGGACGAATTTAAGCTGATAATAGGTTTCTTTATTTGGCAGGTTGACCTTAAAATCCTGATAGTAAAAGGGAGTGGTTTTTAAAATGTCCCGGATTTTGGACGGAGAAAGCAAATCAAGGACTTTATGCTGTTCTGCCATAGGAATGCGGCTTAAGGCAATCTGGCGGAAAATGTCCAGAAAGCGGGGAACAGAAATGTAAAGGTCAGAGCTTGCCGGCTGAATGCGTTTGAAAAAATCGCTGACGCGATATTCAAAAACCCGGTTTTTATCAAATTCAATGTAGAAAATGCTTGAATAGTCATCGCTTAAGGTGTTGATTACGGCATTAAGAAGGAGGTTGAGTTCCGTCTGCCTTTTTATTTTTTCCAGATGTTCGAGGTTTTTCTGGTTTTCTTCGTCAATATTGTGAATTCCAAGAATAAAGGATTTCTGTGAATCCCATTCATTGGTTTTTACAAGCTTAATCTGATAGTGGGAAAGAAAGCCGTTGGCCTTGGTAATTCTGTAATTGATTGTAAAAAGTTTTTTTGTATAAAACTCCCGGTAAATATTTTTCTTGCTCAGGGCAAGAAGGGTAGATTCGTAATCATCCTTAAAAATGTTTTCTGACAAAAGCATTTTGCAGAAGATGGAAAAAACAACTGTGTTTTGAATGTTCTGATTGTTTCTTAAAAAATCAGGCGATGTGCGGATTGTAGAAATGGAATCGTTTTTTAAGTCTACAAAGAAAACGGCTTCGAAGTCGGAAGAAAGAGTTTGAATTACAGATTTTGTGAATACCGAATCGCTTTCTGCAGGCGTAGCCTGTTCATCATGCATGAGCATGGTAAACATAAGAAGGTCCTGAGAAGCAGGGTCTTTTGCCAGAAAAGAAACCTGCCTTATGGGAGCAAAGGTGCCGTCCAGCAGCTGTGTTTTATAAAAAAGAACGACTTTGTTTTTCCCGTTTTCGAACTCTTTTTTTAAGTGTTCAAGGGAATTTACCGTTCTGTATTCTGCCGAATTAGACAGGAGCATTGTATCTGCCCACCAGTTGTGAAAGTGGCTGAAGGAAAAAGGCGGTTTTAAATCCTGAAAAGAAGAGAGAGTTTTTGTTTCTCCCTTGTCAAAGTAAACAATATCTCCCATGAAGGAATCTTTACTAAGGTTCGCAACGTAGTTTTCAAGCGACCATGCTTTAAGGGCCATTGCTAAAAGATTAAAGTTTTGGGAATCGTGAGGGAAAATATTTGTAAAATCTTTAATTTCTTCCATAACAAATTTTATTACGAAATTTTATCCTTTTTCCGAGAATATAAACGTTGATGTTTATCTTTTTAAGTATAAAATATATTGGAAAATACGCAAATTAAAAATTAGGAGTACTTTATGTCAAAAGCTAAAAAGGAAAAAATACAGAAAAAAACAAAAAGTGAAAAAAGAGAGTCTGGTCGAAAGGGCTATCTTTTCCGAAAAATAACTTTCTTTATTGGTTTAATGACAATCCTTTTGAATCTGGTAGAAACCATTGCTTTGGTAGAAGGCTATGTCCGTCCGGCTCTTAAGCAGTCAACTGTTGACCGTTATGTTGAAGTTATTGGCGAATATTCAGATGGAATAAGGCACATGTTTGATGAATATTTTGCCTATCTTTCTTACTACACAGAAAGCGATGTTGTAAGGACAGGAGATAGCGAACAGATTGTTGAATGGATGATTGATCACGTTGACCGCCGTCCGGAAGTTTTTGATTATATTGGCTGGTGCGATAAGGAAGCAAAATTCTATTCCGACAGGGGTGCAGTTACAACTATTAGTGACAGGGATTACTATCAGGCAATCATGCAGATGGGAAAAACAACTTTTATTGATGACCCGACAACATCAAAAACTACAGGTCAGACAATTGTTCATGTCTGTAAAGCTGCAAAAGTTGACGGAACAACTGTGGGATTTTTCTGTGGTGTAATTGCTGTGGAAAGGGTAAGCGACCTTCTTGAAGACATTGATCTTTCTGGAATTGGTGCCGGAATCCTAAGGGCAGGGAACGGATCAAGAATCAATATAATAGGTGAAGAAGAAATTCTTGAACGCTATAATGAAAGCCCGACCAGCGATGCCGTTACTGAACAGATTACCAGCGATACATTTATTGGAATAAGTGATTATGTATGGCTGGAATCAAAAGACAGCAGTCTTCTTTGTGTTTATACTCCTGTAGACAGAACAAAATGGTCTCTGGCAATTATTCTTGATGGAGAGAGAATAACAGCTCTTGCAAGCAATACGGCAGCAATTATGACAATTTGTGCAATTCTTCTTACTACACTTATTGTTGTTGTAATTGCAATCACAATATTTAAGGCTCTAAAGCCTCTTAAAAAAGTCGAAGATGCAATATTGGAAATTGCCACCGGAAATGCCGATTTGACCCGCCGCATTGATTTGAATTTGAATAACGAAGTTGGCCGCGTTGTAAAAGGCTTTAACATGTTCAGTCAGAAGCTTCAGGAAATCATTGCTGCCATGAAGGCTTCTAAGGATGAGCTTTTGTATGCCGGCGAAACTTTGACAGAAAGCATTGGCGACACTTCAAACGCAATTAACCGCATCAGCGAAAACATTGAAACAATAGGAATAAGCATAAATAATCAGACAGGAAGTGTTTCACAGACAGCAGGAGCAGTAAATCAGATTGCTTCGAATATTGAATCTCTGAATAAGATGATAGAATCTCAGTCGTCATCGGTAATTGAAGCTTCGGCCGCAGTTGAACAGATGATAGGAAACATCAATTCCGTAAATAATTCGGTTCAGCGCATGGCAAAAGAGTTTACAAATCTTGAACAGAGGGCTCTGGTGGGAGTTCAGAAGCAGGATGACGTAAACAATAAGATTATGGTCATTGAATCGGAATCGAAGGCTCTGCAGGATGCCAACACCGTAATTTCTGACATTGCAGAACAGACAAACCTTCTTGCGATGAATGCCGCAATTGAAGCAGCCCACGCTGGCGAAGCCGGAAAGGGATTCAGTGTTGTTGCAGATGAAATTAGAAAACTGAGCGAAACTTCTTCGGCCCAGTCTAAGACAATAGGAAACCAGCTTAATAAGATTACAAACGGAATTGAAGAAATTGTAAGTGCTTCCCAGGATGCAAAGAGTGCCTTACAGGAAATTTCCGGCGGAATTAACAATACAAACAATCTGGTTCAGGAAATTACAAATTCCATGGCAGAGCAGGAAGAAGGCAGCAAACAGATTTCTGAAGCCCTTCATAACATGAATGACAGCAGTTCTGAAGTTAAAAACGCCTCTATTGAGATGGCAGAAGGAAACAAGGCAATTCTTGCTGAAATCCAGAAGCTGCAGGAAGCAGCCTACAAGATGAAGGAAGGAATGAACGAGATGTCTGAAGGTGCAAAACACATTAACCAGACAAGCGCCAACCTTTCTGACATTTCTGAAAAGATGGATGTTTCAATCAAGATGATGGGTGAACAGGTAGATCAGTTCCAGGTTTAACTTAACTATCGCCTGTTAGTTTCCGACAATCTATTCATGAGCCGGAAAAACATTTCTCAGGAAAAAATCATTCAATCATTTATCGCTTCGGCCTTTGAAAAAAGTCCCGGAGCGACATCACTTTCAGATATCTGTCAGATTTTAGGAATCAAAAAAGCATCACTTTATAATCATTTCGAAAGCCGGGATGCCATGTACGAAGCTACAATGGAATTCTGCGCTTCGGAAATAGGAAAAGTCGGTTTTGCAGCCGAAGGAACTCTTGATACAATCATAAAAAACAAGACAGCTCCCCTTACACTTTTTAAAAAGCTTATTACCCGCTTTTTTAACCTTTATGAAAACGAACCTCTGTTCGAAATGTATTCCTTTGTCCGCACAGAGCAGTTTTTTAATGTAAAGGCTCTGGATATTGTGCGTAAGGAAAACCAGCGCATTTATGATGATATTTACAAGGTCATAGAAGCCTTTTGCGCCGTGGGAAAAATAAAGGAAAAAAATGAAAAAGAAATTTCAGATGCGGCCACAATGCTTTCGTCTTTTATAATTCAAAACCGCGATTTTTACATTGCAAACCGCAAGGAAGTAGTCCGCCAGAATCCGGAAAGCGGAGCAGGAAGCCTTTTTGCCCTGCCTACAGATGATCAGGCATTGAATAAAATTATAAAAAACTGTGAAATGATTTTGAAAACCTGTCTGAAGCTGTAGAATACTGGATTATGGCAAAATCACCCTATCAGAAAAAACTGGATGAAATTCTCGAAAAAATAAAGGATGAAGGAAAAAAGCCTTCGCTGCTTCTTCATGCATGCTGCGGGCCATGTTCTTCTTACGTTATAGAATATCTTTCCGCTTTTTTTGACATTACGATTTTGTATTACAACCCCAATATTTATCCAAAAGAAGAATATGAAAGAAGGCTTTCTGAACTGGAAGATTTTCTTCCCCGCTTTAGTCCTGCCGTGCAGGAAAAGGTAAAACTGGTAAAAGACAGCTACGAGCCGGAAGATTTTTACCAGGCAGTGGGAACAAGACAGGAGAGGGAACTTGCAGAAGAGGCAGAAAAAGGAGAGCGCTGCCGCCGCTGCTATGAATTCCGCCTTAAAAGAGCCTTTTCTTATGCTGCCAGCCATAATTTTGACTATTTTTGTACGACACTTTCAATCAGCCCTTTTAAAGATGCAGAAAAAATCAACAGGATAGGAGAAGAATTGCAGGCATCGGCTGATGGAAATAAAGTTTTATGGCTTTATTCTGATTTTAAGAAAAAAGGCGGCTTTTTGCGAAGCCTTCAATTAAGCGAAGAATACAATCTTTACCGTCAGCAATACTGCGGCTGCGTATATTCTGCAAGAAATACAAATCACGAACAGAAAGACTGAAAATCCTCAAAAAAAAAAGCTTAAAAGTTATAAATATTCCTAAAAAACTTTAAGAATTTGATAAACGTCCGATAATTTCATATAATGAGGATAATAAAAAAACTATTAACTTCATTTTGTTTCTCTTACTTTTCTTTCCGAAATTCGATTCTTTTATGTTCAAATTCAAAAAGATATGAACTGGAGGGTGGGGCGGTTTTCGGGTCTTTACGGGTTTACTGCATAAGACAATTTTTTAAAAACAAGACTTAAATTTTTAGGGCGGTTTGTATGAAAAAAGTATTTCGTTTTTTTGCGGGATTATTGTTTATTTTTGCATTACTGGTTACCTCATGCGAAATAGGACTTGGTGAGTCCGTAGATACAGATACACCTACAGGAGAGTTTACAAGTCCTGGAACAAATGCGGTAATCCGGGATGCCTTTATAATTAAGGGAAGCTGGAAGGATGACGGAAACCTTTCTTCTGCAAAGCTTGCCCTGAGGAATACCGAAACAAACACCGTTTATAATTTTGACGGAAAAATAGAAAAGGGAAACTGGTCTTTTCAGGTTGATCCTGAAAACGCAAACATTCTGGACGGCAAATACGAAGCAAATGTTACCATTACAGATAATGGTGGCCACAAAAGTACAATATCCCGCTCATATAGTATTGATAACACTCCGCCAGTTGTTATCTTACAGTATATAAAGGCCGCAGACGATTCAGAAACAGAAATAAAAACATACGGACAGATTTTTAACCTTTTGGGTAAGGCCGCTGATGATAACAACATCAACAAAATTGATGTAATCGTCTATTCGGATCCAGAATGTAAAAACAAAATTACGACAATTACAAAATCAAATGTTCCTGCTGCAATTGATCAGACAGTAGCAACTTTTGGAACAGATGATTATACGGCCATTTACGGAAGTAAGGAAATAAACGGTGGCGACAAAACTCTTTACTGCAAAATTTATGCCTACGATGATGCCCAAAGGTATCCTGTTGACGGTTCGGCGCAGAGCGATGAAGACAAAAACGGAAACTGTCAGACTTCATATTATTTTCAGACAAAGCTTGAAACAACAGAAGTTGAAGTTAATGGAACAGGCAAAACCCTGGATTCATACAAAACAAACGAACTTTACAGCATGTTTAACGGAACTTACGGTCTTGCAGAAAGTGCAAAAGCAGCTGCACGTACAAACGAAGCCGAAAAAGTAATTAAGGTACTTAAAGAAAATGAAATTAAAGTAGGTACATTCCAGCTGAATCCAAAAAATAATCCTACATTTACAGTTATTGGTTTAAACAAAAGTCTGCCGGCTGGAGAATCAATGACAAACTCATCTGGTGATGTAGAAACTATATATACTGTTACAAATGGAGATAAAGATTCAGGTATTTCCCTTACAATTAACATAACTCCAGGTAGTGACGGCTATTCA
>ODAI010220395.1_pt1 | contig 13424 bp, 5 predicted proteins | sample 1539321 | NCBI WGS metagenome assembly ODAI01 (sample SAMN02144231, study PRJEB22623) | gut metagenome | biome: sheep rumen | host: Ovis aries | place: New Zealand
GGTTGTAGGTGTACTTCATGCCGAGGTCGATGACAAACTGGGGCTTGAGTTCATCGCCTTTTTCTATCCATTGACGTTTGTCGTCCCAGTCGTTGTACATGAATATCTTCTTGCCCGTGAAGTTGGCGTTGCCGTACAGCTTCAGCTGGTGGCGGCGGGTGTCGATGGCCTTCCACGCCATGTTCAGGTTGGCGGTGAAGTGGGGCACGGCAGCCACTTTCCGCTCGTCCTGCAGGTAGTAGTACGACTCGGCCTTGATGTCCTTGCACCAGTAGAGCGTCAGCCCGCCCGACAGCCGCTTGTAGCTGTAGGAAGCCGTAGCCTCAATGCCCCAGTTCTCGTAGTGCCCCTCGTTCATGACTTTCATTTCGCTGAAGTCAGTGTATTCGAATCGGTACAGATTCTGGAACTTGTTGTAGAACACGTTCAGCTCGTAGTTGAGGTGGAGCGGCATGATGCGGCCCATCACCGAATACTGGATGGCGGTGAGGTATTGCGGCAGGTAGCTTTGCTCGTCGTAGAAAGAGGACGTGCTTCGGTAGGAGAGCGCCATGTCCACAAACGACTTCGAGTAGCCCAGTTTCATGCTGAACCGCTCGGAGGGCATGTAGATGAGCGCCAGACGCGGCGAGAAGGCCTTCAGCCTTTCGCCGTCGTAGCGGTACTTGATGTCGTAGCGCGCTCCGGCATTGACGATGAAGTGCTTGCTGAACATGTGCTTGGCCTGACCGTAGAACGACAGGCTGCTCTCATGGTCGAAATCGCCCGCTATGTCTTCGAACTTTGTGACACGGGTAATCTGGTCGTAGTTTTCGCCATCTTGTGAATATACATCGTTCGCCTTGCAGTTCTCGTACTGTGTTCCCAGCAGCAGGTTGCCGCTCATGCCGCCCAGTTTGTAGTCGGTGCTGGCCCTGACGTTGCCCCCCATGGTGTGCTCCTGCAGGCTGGTCATGCTGAATATACCGTAGGAATACCAGCGGTCTTCGGGGTCGGGTTTCAGCTCGTTGGCCAAGTTCTCGCCGCCTTCGGTTTCGTAATAGTTCACCTTGTACCAGTCGCTATAGATGGATGCCGACAGGTTGACGGGCCCCAGCTGGTGGGTATAGTTGGCTTCGAGCAGTGTCGCCGTGACGCCATAGCCCGGCTTTTGTCCGTCTATGTTTCTGTAGCGGTGGTAGTCGTAGTAGCCAAAGTCGTTGTATTGCGGCACCTTCTTGCCGCTTTTGCGGCTGAAGTAGAGGTTGAGGCCCTTGTATCGGAATGTCATGCCGAGGTCGTAGCTGGGCTTGTCGCGATAGGCATCGACGATGGCTCCGAAGCGCGAGTCTGGCACAATGTAGAATTGGTTCAAATACTCTTCGGAGTCGCGGCACGCCCGCAACTCGCCGTCCGACTTGTATATCGATGCCCACAGCAGCACGTCGGCATCCATGAACCGTTTGCCGGCGGTCAGTTCGGCCTTGATGGTCTTGTGGCTGCCGTAGCCCGCCTGCACCTTGACGCCGTCTTGGTCGGCACCGTCCTTGGTGATGATGTTCACCACAGCCGAGAGGGCCACATTGCCGTAGAGCGACGAGGCCGGTCCGCGCAGCACCTCGATATGGTCTATCTTCGATAGGGACAGGTCGTAGCCCATCGAGCACGAGTTGGTGGTGCGCATGTTCAGCCGGTGTCCGTTCTCCATGACGAGTATGAGCTCCTGCTCTTCGGCGTAGGCGCCGTGCATGGCGATGTTGTCGCTGTAGAACGACTGTATCTCGGCCATGCCCGGCACGTAGGTGGCCAGAATCTGGTTCAGGTTTCTGTTGTTGCCCAGGTTTTCTATCATTTCTGCGGTGATGATGGTCACCGGCACGGGGGCCTCGTGAATGCTCTCCGACACGCTGGAGGCCGTGGTCACTTTCTGCGTCAGGCCCGACTTGATGCGCGCCACCATGTCCTGAAAGCGTATGGGGTCATCGACGTTGGTATAGTAGTTGTTCTGCTCTATCAGCTGGCGGGCATACTGCTCGGCCTGCTTGTCCTCGTCTTGCGCCAGCGCACAGAGTGCCAGCAGGCGTAGTGCTTTCTGGCGGTCGTTGCCGTCGAGCGCACCCAGCGTTCTGGAAAGACTGGCCTGTGCCGCCTCGAAGCGCCCCAGGCGGTAGTCCTCTTCTGCCTGCCCCAGCAGCTCGGTGTGGTTGACGGTCTGCGCACAGAGCGTGCCGATGCCGGCCATGAGCAATAGAATAAAAAGATGTAGTGTTCTCATTGCTTTTGGATGGGGAAAGTCATGGTGAAGCAGGTGCCTTCGCCGGCCTGCGTCTCAAAGGTCAGCCGGCCGTGGTGCTTGTTCTCGATGATGTCGCGGGTGATGGCCATGCCCAGTCCGGTGCCTTGGCCTACGGGCTTGGTGGTGAAGAAGTTGTCGTAGAGCCGCTGGCTCACCTCGTCGGTCATGCCCTCGCCGTTGTCGGCAATGCGTACCACGATGTCGCTGCCCTGCTGGCTCACGCTCACGTCGATGCGTGGCGTGTAGCCCTCGGGCTGCTGCTGCGACTTGTGCCACAGCGTGTAGTAGGCATTGTTCATCAGGTTCAGCACGGCCCGGCTGATGTCTTGCGGCACCACCACGGCCTTGGCGGTGTCGGCGTAGTCCTCGTGGATGCTGGCGTTGAACCCCTTGTGGCTGGCACGCATGGCATGGTACGACAGCCACACATACTCGTGGACGATGGCGGCGATGTCGGCAGCGACAAACTCGTCTTCCCTGCCGCGCGACACCAGCAAGATGCCCTGTATGATGCTGATGGCACGCTCGCCGTGTTCCACGATTTTCGCCAGGTTCTCTTTCAGGTCATCGACTATCTCGCCCACTTCGTCGCTGTCCTCTTGGGGCATGCGCTCTCGGTTGTCGTCAACGATGTCGGTCAGGTCGTCGAGCAGCTTCGACGACATCTTGCTGAAATTGATGACGAAGTTCAGCGGGTTCTGTATCTCGTGGGCTATTCCGGCACTCAGCATGCCCAGCGAGGCCAGCTTCTCCTGCTCTTTCAGTTGCTGTTGCAGCGTTTCTACTTGTTCTGTCATAGCTTCGGTGAATGAGGTAGTGTAATGGTAAACTCGGTATAGACGTTCTTCTCTGAATCGACGGTGATGTCGCCGCCGTGGTCCTGTATGATTTCCTTGCTCAGATATAGGCCTACGCCCGATGCTTCGCTCGTGGTCTTGGTGGTGAAGAAGGGGTCGAAGACCTTGTCGATGATGGTATGCTCGATGCCTATTCCGTTGTCGCGGATGCGTATCTCGGCGGTGGGCCCGCTGTACCTTATGCTCACGTTGACCTCGGGGTGATAGGCCTCGTGTTGCTCGGTCTTGCGGATGTGCTGTTTGCGCACGGCATAGACGGCGTTGGCCAGCAGGCTCATGAAGGTCTTGCTCAGCTGTTCGCCGTTGCCCTCGACAGGCACCGTGTCGGCCCCGTAGCTGAAGGTCACCTGGATGTGGTGCTCGCTGATTTCCCGCTCGTAGTAGGTGTGGACCATCTTCTCGTTCTGCCTCAGCAAGATGACGAGGTCTATCTGTGTCTTGCCGCCGGAGCGGTCTTTGAGCATCTCTTCCATGGCTTTCAGCGTGCGCGTGGTGTTGGCGCCGTGCTCGCCGACCTTCGCCAGGTTGCCTTTCAGCATGTCGAGCACGTCGAGGGTGTCCTCGTAGTTCTCGGTGTCCATGCGGTCTTTCTCGTCTTCCACGTTGGCCCGCACGTCTTCCACCAGCCCTTCCGACAGCTTGGCAAAGTTGTTGATGTAGTTCAGCGGGTTCAGGATGCGGTCTATCAGGCCTTGCGTCAGCTTGGCCACGGTGGCCACCTTCTCCAGTTTCACCACCTCGGCGGTGCGCTCCTTGACGATGCGCTCCAGTCGCATCTTTTCGCGCTCCAGCCGGTTGAGGCGCCACTTGACGAGGACGAGGATGAGGGCCGTGGCGATGAGCACATAGAGCACTAACATGTACCAGCGGAGGTAGAGCGGCGGGTCGATGGTAAAGCGGATGCCGACAACGTCGGACAGCCGTCCGTAGGCATCGCGCGCCTGTACCTCAAAATAGTACGTGCCGTAGCTCTGGTGGTTGTACTCCTCGTAGGTGTTGGTGTCCCATGCGCTCCAATAGCCGCCGTTCATGCGTGTGCGGTACTGTGTGCGCAGCAGCAGTGACGGGTATGCTACCGAGAAGTTGAACTGGATGTGCCGCTCGTCGCTCGACAGGCTGGGCAGTTTGGCAGGCTGCCGGCCGCTGCCGCCCCACAGTATGCTGTCGCCGCGCAGCAGGATGGAGCGGATGTAGAGTTGGGGCTTCACCTGCGTCATGATGTCTTTGTGGGTATAGTCCACCACGTTGAGCCCACGGTCGCCGCCCATCCAGAGCTGGCGCTTGTCGCGGAGCATGGCACGTGTGGAGAAATCCATCAGCGGATATACCAGCTGCGAGAGGGTATGCTGGCGTATGTGGTTGTCGAAGGCATACAGCGACTTCCCCTTGTTGTTGGTGAGCCAGCTGATGCCGTCTTCGTCGGTATAGGAATACTGGGGATAGGGGAACGGGCGGGTGGCACTGGCCGTGATGACGTTGACATGGCCGTTGGACATGACTATCGTCGCCGGCTCGCGGTGGGTATCGACGGGCTGGAAGCGGGTGCCGTCGCCTTTCCATACGTAGCCGTAGATGTTCTGAAGCCAGAGCGTGCCGTTGGCATCGCGCAGGATCTTGGTGACGCGCTCGGCTTCGCATACCTTCTGTTCTTGGCCGTCGTAGGGATGGTAGTAGAAGCCGTCCATCTCGCCGGTGTAGTAGCCGTCCTTGGCATCGGTGACGGCTGTCGTGCTGGCGGTGGTCAGCTGGCGCGTGCCTTGCTGGCCGACGAGATAGACACCGTTGGTGGTGGCTGCCAGGAGGCGGTCGGCCGTGGGGGTCAGGCACCAGCAGGCATGGCTGATGTCGGCCACCTGACGGAACGTCTGCCCCTCCAGCCGGTACAGGCCGTTCAGCGTGCCGGCATAGATGGTGCCGTTGAACTTGGCCAGCGAGAGCACCTCGCCGTGCAGCCCCTCGCTTTGCGTGAAGTGTGTGTAGGCGGTAGGCAGCGCGATGGCGAAGATGCCGTTGTCGGTGGCTCCCCAGAGCAGTCCGTTGCCATTATACGACACGTGGCTCACGTTGTTGGAGCACAGCCCGTTGGCCTCGTTGATGTGCATGAGCGGTTGACCGTTCTTGTGGCGCACCAGCAGTCCGTTGCCGTTGGTGGCCACCACCTCGGTGTTGTCGTCTATCGTCTGTATCTGGTTGACGTGCTGTCCGCTGCCCAGCACCGACCAGCCGCTGGTGGGCACCTGGCCGTTGGGCTGCACTTGGATGTTGTCGCCGGTGATGTCGTAAACCTTGCCGTCGCTCACCAGAAACGACACCCGGCCGTTGCGCTCCCATATCCATGTCACCTCGCCCCGGATGTTGGTGCCGTTGCCTGTCGGATGCAGGGCGAGGATTCCGCGTGAACCGGTCTTGAGGTAGCCCATGAAGTTGTAGCCACCGGTCCAGATGCGCCCCTTCGAGTCGCGGAAGAGTGCCGTGACGCGGCTGTTGCCCGGGGTGTGAATCATGCGCCATGTGGACTGGTCGTAATACAGCAGGCCTTCGAAGTTGGCTACATACACCAGGCCCTCGTCGCCGCAGATGATGTCGAAGTTCTGGTTGTGGCCGTTATACTCGGTGGCTTTATAGTTGCGGATGAAGGGCATGCCCTGTGCGCTGAGGCGTAGGGGAGTCAGGACGAGAAGGGCAAGCAGGCCGGCAAGCAGGATGCCTGTCGCCTTCGTTGTCGTGCTATGTCGTGTCCCGGTAGTCATAGTGCTTATGCTAAGTTGCTTCGTAAGGGTTTCTGCGGTGCTGAGTTTTACTTCATGAAGGTTTCGTAAGGTATGTTGCGCCCTATGTAGTAGCTCCACTCGTCGTGCGTCAGGTTGCGCTTCAGCTGTTTCTGGAGCTTGCTGGTCATGAGCGGCACCGAGATGAAGGCCTCGGTGAGGGTGCCTTTCTGGTCGCCGCACCAGAGGTTCTGCTTCTTTTCGTCGAAGGTGAAGCAGCGCAGCCAGCCGTTCGTGCGGATGATGGACATGGGCTCTATCTTCTCCTTGTTCGACATCCACAGGTTCACCGTGCCGTCGTAGCTGGCAGAGTAGATGCGCGCACCGTTGATCTTGATGCGCGACACACGCGACCGATGGCCCAGCAGCTTATGCATCTTGCCTTGGGCATCCTCCATCCAGATGGTGCCGTCGGCCATGCCGTAGGTCTTCACATGTGTGTTCTTCGAACTGGCGAAGGCTGTCACCTGGCCGCTGACCGGTACTCGCTGGACGGGGATGTCGTCTATACTGTTCAGACGTAGCATCTGGCGGTGGTCGTCGAAGAGCAGCGGTCTGCCGTCGAACAGGCTGATGGCCATGATCTTGTGGGACAGTCGGCGTGTCTTGTCGGGATGCCAGCTGTGGGGCGTCAGCTGTGTCAGGCCCTCCTCGCCTATGACGATGAATTGGCCTCCCACGGGTTCGATGCCCATCAGGCGACCGATGCCTTCGACAGTCCGTATGGTGGTTCGCCCGTCCTTGCGTATCAGCAGGTGGCCCGTGCGGCTGACGGCGAAGAGCGTGCCGGAGGAATGGTCGATGAAGAGGTCGCGGAAGTCGAAGTTCTTGTTGGCATATAGGGTGTCGGTCAAGAGCTGTTGCTCGCTGTCAAACCGGTGGGCCAGCAGTTCGCCATACGTGCTGGTGGACGCGAGGCTGTATGGGCCTTTCTTGAAGAAGGCAATGTCGGTGACGGTACCTTGGTGGCGCGTCCACTGGTGCTTGCTCTGACTGGTCATGACCAGTGCCTGATAGACAGAGGGGGTATAGATGTCGCCGCCATAGCGCGTGGTGTACTGATAGGCGGCGTAGGCCAGCAGATTGGCCAGTACGATATTGCCATCATGATATTGGGTGATGGCGTAGTTGCCTATCTGGCGCGACAGGGTGAGATAGCTCAGCGTGTCGGCAACACGCTTCGAATGCTCGGCGGCGGCACGCTGGTCTTCGGCTATCCGGCGCTGGCTCTCGGCTGTTTGCGAGGCTTGTACGGCACGGTGCTCGGCTTCCAGGGCGTTCTGCCGCTCCTGCTCGGCATGCTGGCGCATGCGCTCGGCCACGACGGTCTGTCGTTCTGCTGCCTCGCGCTGCTCGTCGCTGATGCGGCGCTCCTGGAGGGCTATCTCCTCCATCTGGGCATTGACGCTCTGCATGACGGCCGACTGCTTCTCCTGCCGCTCAAGGTCTTTCACTTGCGTCTGCAGGCTTTCTACCTGTCTGCTCTTCTCGTCGTACTTGTGGTACAGATGGTAGAGGGCTGCAGACAGTCCGACGATAGCCGTTGAGGCCAATATTCCGAATAGTATGTTCCGCGTCCGCATGCTATATACTGATGCTTCTTTCTTATGCTCTGCGCTTCATATATACTGATGCTTCTTTCTTATGCTCTGCGCTTCAAGGCCATGATGGTGATGTCGTCGCTTTGGGGGGCCGAGCCGGCAAAGGCTCGAACGTCGGCCAGCTGTGCGTCGATGATTTCCTGGCATGTCTTGTCATACACCGTGCCCAGGACGTGCTCCATACGGGACTCGCCGTATTCCTCGAAATCGGTATTGAAGGCTTCGTTCACGCCGTCGGTGTACAGTAGCAGCGTGTCGCCGGGGGCCAGGTGTGCCTCACCGTCGCTGTACGTCATGTCGGGCATGATGCCCAGAACGCAGTTGGTGCTTTGGGGCAGTTGCTCCACACGCCCGTTGGCACGCAGGATATAGGGCGCGTTGTGGCCTCCGTTGCAGTAGGTCAGCTGACCGGTGGAGATGGTGTAGATGGCATAGAACACGGTGACGAACATCTGGTCGACCGACTCCTTGCACAGCAGCTCGTTCGACAGGGTCAGCGTGCTGCCGGCTGTGTCGCCCTGCAGGCCTACGGTACGTATCAGCGTGCGGCTGACGGCCATGAAGATGGCGGCAGGAACACCCTTGCCGCTGACGTCGGCCATGACGAGACCGATATGGTCGGCATCGATTCGGAAGAAGTCGTAGAAGTCGCCGCCGACATCCTTGGCAGGGGTCATCAGCGCAGCCAGGTCGAGCTGTGACTCGTTCTCGGGGAATGGGGGGAAGATGCGGGGCAGGATAGCATGCTGTATCTCCGACGCCACGGCCAGGTCGGTCTTCAGCGACTCCAGCTGGCTGTGCTCTTCCTGGGCTTGCTTGATGTATTCTATTTGCTTGATGGCCTTCTCGATGGTTACGCTGAGGTCTTCCAGGTCGATGGGCTTCGTGGCAAAGTCGAAGGCACCGCCGTTCATGGCCTGACGGATGTTGCTCATGTCGCCATAGGCACTCACCATGATGCACTTCAAGGATGGATTCTGCATCTCGTTCACCTTGGCGAGCAGCGTCAGGCCGTCCATTTCAGGCATGTTGATGTCTGACAGGATGATGTCGAAGTCTTTTTCCTTCAACAGCATGGTAAGTGCCTCCAAACCGTTGTGGGCAAAGTGGAATTCGTATTCGCCCTTGCGGATTTTGCGGCGGAAAAACTGTGTCAGAAGCGACTCGAGGTCTGCCTCGTCATCGACACTGAGTATCTTTGCTGGTTTCATTGTCTATGGGTCTTTTGGAATTACTTGTGTTATCAGCCTGCAAATTTAATAAAAAATTATGAATCAGCAATATGTATCGCCTTAAAATAAACTTTATTTAAGTAGAGCAGGCCAAATATCTGGCCAAAGCGCAACAGATTACTGGCTGATGCGAATCGCCAGCCGGTGCTTCTTGGCGGGGTCGATACTGTATTTCTTCAATACACCGGGGCCGCACGAGCTGTTGCCAAGACCTAAGACGGCACAGTCGATAGAGAGGTAGGTATGCCCTTGCTCTTCCAGGTCGTAGTCGTGGGTCTTGCCGGCCAGGTACTGGGCCGAGTAGGGCAGGGCAGAGAACGAGAAGGGGGCATCGACGGCCTCAATGCGCAGGGTCTTGCCGCCCTTGGTCTTCAGCTCCACGTAGGTGCAGTCTTCGTGGTTGCCCGAGTCTTGCGGACGGGGGTAGTGTACGTACTGGTTGCCGACGGACGACTGCCACCAGCTGATGGGGCACGATGCCTTGCGGTCGGGATAGTTCTCCCAAGGACCACGGCCATGCCATACCAGTTCGTCGTACTCGCGGGGCAGTTCGATGACGATACCCACACGCGGCAATGGGGGCAGCGTGTCGGGAATCTCGAAGGTGAAGCAGAGCTCGTTGCCCTGCTGTTCCATGGTCATGGGCAGTTGCAGGGTGTCGAGCCCGCAGCGCCTCCAGTCTTTTGCCAGCCAGTTGCCGAAGCTCTTGTCGTTGTCAGTAGGGGCGCGGAAGCATTGCGGGCGGATGCCGGCAATGATGGCGGCAAGGCCTGCAGAAACCTTGTCGGTATGCTTGATGCCGTGCCGGGGGGCTTTCTTCAGCTCCCTGACACCGACGGCCTGTGTGGGGTCGCAGGCCACATACTGCTCGCCAGCCAGACGAGCCGCCTCGCCATACACCTGCTGCACCTCATAGTATTTGGGCGTCAGTGTGCGGTCGGCCATGATGATGCCATTCAGGCAGAATGCCCCGTGGTTGGGCTTCTCGCCGAAGTCGCCACCATAGAGGAAAGCTTTTGTTTTACTGTCTTGCGTTTTTCCCGCATTTATTCTACCTTGAGAGTATTTACTCCCCTCCTTTATAGGGAGGGGCAGGGGGGAGGGTCTTCCTATTCCTTGGTCCACCCAGTCCCAGATGAAACCGCCCAGCAGGCGAGGGGTGCTGTTGATCTCGTCCCAGTATTCTTTGAAGTTGCCCAAGGCGTTACCCATCGAGTGGGCATACTCGCTGGTCATGACAGGGCGCGGACCGCCATCGCTGCCTTCCCACAAGCAGTGGTCGCCCGTGCGGTGGGCTATCTCGACGAGCCGTTCCCAGCGGGCGTTCTCGGCACGCTCCTTGTCGGAACCCTCGGGGATGCCGGGGTTCAGGTATTCCTGCATCACGCGGGGATAGAAGCGCGAGATGACATCGACGGTCTGCGGGTCGTGCTCCGTGCGCTGCATGTCGCTATGGATGGAGGCGGTGCCTTGTGCGCCCTCGTAATGGACGGGGCGGGTGGGGTCGAACTCGTGCAGCCATGCCGACATAGCAGCGTGGTTGGCACCATAGCCGCTCTCGTTGCCGAGGCTCCAGAAGATGACCGAGGGGTGGTTCTTGTCGCGCTCGGCCATGCGGACGACACGGTCCATGAAGGTGGCGTGCCAGTCGGGGGTGGAGGCCAGCGTGCCGCGCAGTCCGTGGGTCTCGCAGTCGGCCTCGTCCATGACGTACATGCCTATCGAGTCGCACAGCTCATACCAGCGTGGCACATTGGGATAGTGGGCCAGTCGCACAGCATTGACGTTGGCCTGTTTCATCAGCAGCAGGTCGCGCTTCATCAGTTCTTCGGTCATCACACGGGCCCGGTAGGGGTCGTGCTCGTGGCGGTTGACACCACGTAGCTTGACGGGCCGCCCGTTGATGAGCAGTTGGCCGCCCTCAATGCGTATCTGGCGGAAGCCCACCTGCTGCTCTGTGTACTCGACGGTCCTGCCGTTGGCATCCTGCAGTTCTAACAGCAGGGCATAGAGGTTGGGGCTGTCGGCACTCCATAGGCGGGGCGCAGAGACGCGGATGGTCATGCGGTCCGTCTTGCGGTAGCCGCGCTGTGGGTACCACTCGTTCATTCGCGAGGCCTTGTGCTGCAGGTCGAGCACCTCGGCGGCTGCCACGGTGTCGCTGCCGATGGGCAGTCCGCCGTCCATGAGGGTAGCCACCAGGCGGTAGCCCTCACCACTCTGTGCGTTATAGACGGAGAGTTGAGGATGGATAGTTAGCATCCACTCATGACTCTCCCCCGGTCCCTCCCTTGTCGGGAGGGTCTTTACCGTCACATCCCTCAGTCGGACATCGGGCGTATGATAGAGCAGCACGTCGCGATGGATGCCGCCGAAGCGCCAGAAGTCTTGGTCTTCCAGGTAGGAGCCGTCACTGTATTTATACACCTCGACGGCTATCAGGTTTTCTCCTTTCTTAATATAGGGTGTGACGTTAAACTCAGAAGGCTCCATCGACCCTTGGCTGTAGCCTACGCGCTGACCGTTCACCCATACGTAGAAGGCCGACATCACACCCTCGAAGCGCAGGAAGGTCTGGCCGCCTGTCTGGCTTGTCGTTGCCGGGGCGGAGCATACCCAGTTGTCGGGTATGTTGAATGTCCGGCGGTACTGCCCGGTGGGGTTGCGCTCTACGTAGGTAGTCCAAGTCTGCTTGGGCTCGCGGGTGACGTAGGGCGGGTCAATCTTGAAAGGATAACCTGCCGAGACGTAGATGGGTGTGCCGTACTGCTGTCCGCTGGTGTTCACCTCCCAGTTGGCGGGTACGGGGAATGGTGCCCAACCGCTGTCATCGAAGTCTGTGCGGTAGAAGTCTTTCACCCGCTCTTCCGGTGTCTTGGTCCAGCGGAACTGCCACTGGCCGTTGAGGCTCAGCTGTTGGTCGCCCTTCTGCTGCTGATAGGGCAGGAAGTAGGCGCGCGCCGGTTCGCGATTGATTTGCAGCACATGGTGGTCCTCCCAGTCGTGGTGCTCTTGTGCCGTAGTGAATAATGATATGCCTGACAGCAGCAGGCCGAAAAGTAACTGTTTCATAATGTGCTATTGTACTTCCAGTTCTTTAAACTCGATGGCATCGGTGGCAATGTGCAGGCGGTAGGTGCCGGCATTGATCTGCGTACCGGTGGTGGTGGAGAGCATCTTGAATTTCGGTGGCGTGGGCGGGAATGTCACGTCGCGGTCAACGAGCACGATGTTCTTGGCATCGGTGATGGTCATGCGCGCGGTGACGGGCTGGCCCGTCGTGTTCTTGTAACGGAAACGGAGGGCGTATTCCTGACCGAGGCCGGGGGTGATGATGAAGGTGATGCCAGAAGGGGAGCCTTTTGGAGCAGCTGACTGCTTCTTTCCTTTGCTGGCCTGTTTCCCGTTAATAGGCTGATAGACGGTGGCGGGACGTGCCTCGGTGTCCTGGGGCAATTCTGCCTTGGGCAGCTTGGCAATGGTGTCGGTGTCCAGGGCGTGCCAGTCGATGGCATCCTGCTGCACTTGCGGCCACTCTGGAACAACCGCTCTGGCAACCGCTACGGCAATGCCACAGATGACGGCCTGGCCAGCCTTCACCTCAGGGAAGGCGATGCGCAGGCGTCCGTTCTGGGCCTTGGCATATACCACGCGCTTCAGGGCTCCGCAGTAGCCGGCTTCTGCCCACGGGTCGAGGTCGTCGATGACGGTCTGCCCGTTGACGGCCACGTCGAAGATGCGCAGACCTTCGTAGTCGGCGGTCTCTGAGGCTTCACGGCCGTGCCACGGTTCGGTGAAGTAGAGCTCGATACGGTAGAGGGTGGTGTCAGCGGATGAACCGCTGACCGCTGTGACTGGCAGGTCGTACCACAGGCGGTGGCGACCGAAGCGGAAGCGCTGGAAGAGGTCGTCGCTCCGTGTGCCGCGAATGTCGGCGGTGATGTGGCGCTGCGAGGCCTGTAGGGCATGGATGCCAGGGAAGTCCTGACCCCATGAGTGGCTGTGCAGGGTGTCGTCGGCCTGCCACTGTTGGCCGAACTCATCGCGGAAGGTATCGCCGCCGCAGTTGATGCGGTAGAGGTAGTGGTAGCCGGGGGCGGCCTTCAGGAGGTCGCGATTGCGGTCGGCAGCGGTGGGGAGGGCGGTTGCGGTGGGGAGGGCACCCGACGATGAATCGTCGGAAACGGGGGCTGCGTAGCGGTGGCGGTACATATAGTAGGCTGGGGTGGGCTCCTCCCAGGCGGTGACGAGACCCTTGTAGTTGATGGGACCTATCTTGTCGATGCGGCGCAGGGCACCGTCGGGCTGGATGCGTCCGGGGTTGTCGTGAGAATTGAAGATCCACTGGAAGTGGCCGCAAACGCCGTGGTGGCCCGATGGGGAACTATCGGATACAGCGGCATGGGGAACGGTATCGGCGAAAGCCTTCTCGGCCAGACGGGCCTTGGTTTCAAGTAGGCGGGTGAACGACTCCTCGCTGTATTTCGCGTCTCCGTGCAGGTCGATGGTGCGCCAGGCACCGTATTCGCCGTTCAACAGCTGCTCGGGCTGCGAGAGCTCGCAGTCGTAGTTGTCGGCAGAGCCGCCATAGGTGCCGCTCCAGTTCTGGATGACGTTCCAGTCGGTGCCCTCGCCGCCGTTGCAGGTGGTGATGGCACGCTGGTCACGGCAGGTGGGGTCGAGACTGCGGA
>ODAI012045080.1_pt1 | contig 13424 bp, 12 predicted proteins | sample 1539321 | NCBI WGS metagenome assembly ODAI01 (sample SAMN02144231, study PRJEB22623) | gut metagenome | biome: sheep rumen | host: Ovis aries | place: New Zealand
CTGACGTAACTTGGCACTACCACCGAATACCATATCCTTCTCCTGCAGATTAGTGCTTATACAGAGAGTGTTCTGCTGCGGCTTGCCGCGTCGTGCCAATCCCATGTGCATGGTGAGGTTGAACTTGGCATCTTCACTACTACAACCAATAGGAGCATGGTTGATGAGTACGCAGTCAGTCAGATTGCCTATCTGACATTGCACTATGGCATTGGAGCACATGGTCTCCTGATTAAGCGGACTCTGTATCTCGCAAAGACGGCATCCCTGTCCCTTTGCCGGACAGCCACCATGCTTCTTGAGACTTCTCTCATCGTAAGCCGACTGCTTGATGAGGTCTTTTGCCGAACCGTCCCAACCGATGATTGTGCCTAAGCGCAACTCACGGTTTTCAACGGTGGTCATATTTAGATTTATCTTCTTTGACATTTTTAGTTATGTTTTATGTTGAACGCTCTGTTGTCCAGTTTGTGATAGTAACTCGTGATTTTGGAGAGTGCCTCTTCCACGGGTATCTCTATGTCGAATACTGAGATAGCCTTGAGTTCAAGCAACCGACGTGCGTTCTTGCCAACCTTTGCAGCAACCACAGCACGACAGTCAGCAACTATCTCTACCGATTGCGGATTGCCTCCGCCCGAACACCCACCACCATTGCCTCCGGAACAGCCACTTCCCTGACATCCACCTTCAGCTTCAGACGAAACATCCACCTTACGGTCTTCAAGGAACTGGAAACTAAGCCCTTCGGCGGTGTAAACCTTTAGGAAAGGAGAACTGCCCAAATGCAAGTCCACATTCTTTCCGTCGGATGATGCAACTGCTATCTTATAAGCCATCGTTATTAATTACGAATTACTAATTACGAATTACCTATTTTGGTTAATTACGGATTACCAATTACCTTATTTGCGAATAATGCTAACTTGGTAATTCATAATTAGTAATTCGTAATTAATTTTTGCTAAATCTTATAATCGTCAGAAGTCTCCATGAAGCCATACTCCATGAGGATTTCCTCTAGTCGCTCCTGAGTCATAGGAGTTGGGATTACGAAGCTATCATTCTCAATCACAGCCTGCGCAAGGTTGCGATATTCCTGAGCCTGACCAGAATTTGGCTTGTACTCTATCACAGTCTGCTTGTGAATCTCAGCATGCTGCACAATATTGTTACGTGGTACGAAATAGAGCAGCTTTGTACCGAGTTCCTCAGCAAAGGCACGGAGAAGGTCGTGCTCGTGATCCACGTTACGGCTGTTACAGATAATGCCACCGAGGCGCACACCACCAGTCTTGGCATATCTCTTGATACCCTTTGCGATGTTGTTAGCAGCATAGAGTGCCATCATCTCGCCTGAAGCCACGATATAGATTTCCTTTGCCTTACCTTCACGAATAGGCATAGCGAATCCACCGCAGACAACATCGCCAAGCACATCGTAGAACACATAGTCGAGGTCGTCGGTGTATGCTCCTAGGTTCTCAAGCATGTTGATAGATGTGATGATACCTCTACCTGCACAACCTACACCAGGCTCTGGACCGCCAGACTCCACACAACGTGTGCCGCCAAAACCAGTCTTCATGATCTGGTCGAGCGAGATATCCTCACCCTCATCGCGAATGGTATCAAGCACCGTCTTCTGAGCAAGTCCGCCCAGGAGAAGGCGTGTAGAGTCGGCCTTAGGGTCGCAACCTACCACCATTACTTTCTTTCCGTGTTCTACCAATCCCGCGGTAAGGTTCTGTGTCGTTGTAGATTTACCAATACCACCCTTTCCATAAATTGCAATCTGTCTGATTTCTCCCATGATTTTTTCTTTACTTTATTATTTAATTATTGATTTTGTTCATTAAAAACTATGCGAAGAGATTCTGAATCTCATTATACTGGCGAAGTTTCTCCATTGCATCGGTAATGTCTCCAGGAAGAGCCATAGGAGTTATGCCCTTATCCTGTATGATAGCCATAGCCCCCATGCCTATGCGAAGTGCCACGATATACTGACAGTCAGAGAACTGCGCGACATTTTCCTTCATTTTCTCCGTGGAATGTGATCCTCCAAGGCAAACGGGAGTCACATTTCTTTCCTCTACAAATACATATTCACCTTCGAAATATTGATAGATGTAGAAAGATGTTGCCCTGCCAAAGTGGGTATCCACGACATAGCCGTCGGATGAAGCAAATGCCACCCTGAATGCGTCGTACTGCTGATTACTATCCATGTGAAAATGTTTCGGTTAGTGCCAAATCGCCACTATATACTTCGTCAGAGAATTCTGATACCCCAGGCACTCCCACCGCATCAGCACGACAGCGATTACAATGCCTGAATACATTTATGTGCAGTTCGGCATCCTTACGAGCCTGTTCTATCTCGAAACAGTATGGAGCACGCTCATCGGCAAGTTCGAAGGTCGGGATAAGCGGAATAATGTTATATATCTCCACACCAAGTTCTGCAACTTTCTTTGCTATGTCACCGATATGCTGCCCGTTGATTCGAGGCACGAGTACCGTGTTCACTTTTAACGTAATACCACTACGTGCTATTTTCTCCAAGCCCTTCAACTGATTTTCTATCAGAATCTTAGCACCTTCAAGGGCATCGTATTTCTTGCCATGATAGATTACGAACTTATTAAGTTTTGCCTCTATCTCCGGGTCTATGGCATTGACCGTGACTGTGAGCGAATCTATTCCTGCATCTATTATCTCATCTGCCTTCTCGTTGAGTAGCAAACCATTTGTACTCATACATTTTAGCAGTTCAGGAAAACGCTTACCTATGAGTCGGAAGGTCTTCAAGGCTGCATCTGTAGCAAGGGTATCACCGGGACCTGCAATACCTGCAACCCTTATCTCCGGACATATCTTCAGCGCTTTTTCCAGCACACTGATGCTCTCCTCTGGTGTAATAACCTTCGAGGTTACGCCCGGACGGTTCTCTGTCTTGCTAAGCACACGGTGGCAAAACCTACAACCTATATTACAACTGCCCGACACGGGCAGATGAATACGGCCTGTAGTTGCAGCCTTTGGTCCGAAACAGGGATGATTATTTATAATGTTATCCTTATTTGTCATTATTTTTTATGTATAATTTTTTCCGAGTGCAAAATTATACATAAATCCTTACCAATACAATAACTACAATACGGCATTCAATATACCTATTTTTAGGTATAATCGGAATTCTACGAAAAAAAATCACCAAAAATTATTACTTCTTCCACACAAAAAACAAGTAGAATCCCTCCCCTCAATAGCTTTGAAAAAAAATACGATTTCATAAATGCGAAACCGAAAAACGTAACACCCACACATAACAACAAAAGGCTCACAAAACGTGAGCCTTTTGACCTTATAATAATTATAACAACGAAGCTATTATTCTTTTGCTTCTTTCTATATTTAGAGTGGGTACTCGTCGAAAGCGTAGAGGATGGTTGAGAGATAACGCTCGCCTGTGTCAGGGAGGAGAACAACAACCTTCTTACCCTTGTTCTCTGGACGTGCTGCAACCTGTGCTGCTGCAAATGCTGCTGCACCAGAAGAGATACCTACGAGAAGGCCTTCTGTCTGTGCGAGCTCACGACCTGTGCGGATTGCATCATCGTTGTCAACATCGATAACCTCGTCGATTACATCAGCGTTGTATGTCTTTGGAACGAAGCCTGCACCGATACCCTGAATCTTGTGAGGACCGCTCTTACCGCCGTTGAGTACTGGTGATGTGAGAGGCTCTACTGCATAGATCTTCACGTTAGGGTTCTTTTCCTTGAGATACTTACCGATACCTGAGATTGTACCGCCTGTACCAACACCTGCAACGAAGATATCTACCTTACCGTCAGTTGCATCCCATACCTCAGGACCTGTTGTTGCATAGTGACGTGCTGGGTTTGCAGGATTCTCGAACTGCTGAAGGATAACGCTGCCCGGAATAGAGTCGCGGAGTTCCTCTGCTGCCTTGATAGCACCAGGCATACCGTCCTTACCGCTTGTGAGACGTACCTCAGCACCATAAGCCTTAACGAGGTTGCGACGCTCAACAGACATGGTCTCAGGCATGGTGAGGATGAGGTGATAGCCCTTGACAGCACTTACGAGGGCGAGACCTACACCTGTGTTGCCTGATGTTGGCTCGATGATTGTTGCGCCTGGCTTGAGGATGCCCTTAGCCTCAGCGTCCTCGATCATAGCGAGAGCGATACGGTCCTTTACTGATCCGCCAGGGTTGAAGAATTCTACTTTTGCGATTACTGGAGTCTCAAGGTTCTTTGCCTGAGAAAACTTGTTGAGTTCGAGCAGAGGGGTCTTACCAATCAGCTCGGTGAGTTTTTTTGCGATTGCCATAATACTATATTTTTTAAATCTTGATATTGTTTCTGATTTCTGAGTGCAACGTGCAAAGCATCCTCGCACGAAGAAATAGTAAACGTCAGCTGCAAGCTGGTGTACGTCTCTGATTTCTGAGTGCAAAATTACAGCTTTTCTATCATTTACACAATACCATAAATATGGTAAATTGATTTTAACCCTAAATTCTATAAGGTATATAAAACAAAAAAAGCCCCATAAAAATGGGACTTTTCTTACGAAACATACTTTACTTTAACTGGAAACCACTTGTGCGGAGTATAATTCAGAAAGTAAATCATGACGCACGTTTTGATTCGTATCTCCTTATAAATAAGGTATAGGCGATGAGGGCCATTGATACGAAGAAAAGACCGACAAGGGCGCAATAGTTGTAAGTCAATCCGAGACTGATTGGTATTCCTCCAGAAAATGCGCCTATGGCATTGCCGAGATTAAAGGCTATCTGCACCATTGCACCTCCAAGAAGTTCGCCACCGTCAGAATAACGCAAAAGCAACAGTTGCTGCGGAGCGGAGACGCTGAACAGGGCGGCTGTGGTTATCACCATACACACGACAGAAACAATCGTATTCTGCGAGAAGAAAAAGATGAGGGCAAGCATCAGGAACATCGTCATCACTCCATATCTGCCCATGTGACCAGGACCTGCCTTGTCGGATATCTTTCCTCCAGACAGATTGCCTGCCACCATACCTGCTCCTGCAAGTACCATCATGAAGGTCATCATCTCAGCAGGGATGCCCGACATATTGGTTAGGAGAGGTGCGATATAACTGTAATAGCAGAAAACTCCGCAATTACCAAACAATGTTCCCAAGATGACGAGCCACGGTGCGAGGTACTTCAGAAAACGGAATGTGCCCTTGAAACCTATATTGGGAAGCGGGGGTATGGAAGGTACGAACCTCCAGATGGCAAGCAGAGTGGCTATGCCCCATGCGCATGAGAAGATGAAGACCAGTCGCCATGACAGGATACCAGTAAGCCATGTGCCGAGAGGTATGCCTATAAGATTGGCTATCGCCATACCGACACTCACAACAGCCACGGCAAAAGCCGATTTCCCATCGGGTGATATTCTGTCGGCAACAATACTTGTAACTCCGAAATAGGCACCGTGAGGAAGTCCTGCACAGAAGCGTGCCAGAAGGAAAACACCATACGAAGGACTTGCCGCCATCAATGCAGAGGCAGAGACGAAGATGCAGCAAAGCATGAGAATGATACGCTTCAACGGCCATGTGCGCCCGAGCATCAACAGCATCGGAGCTCCTACACACACACCAAGAGCATAAGCGGAAATAAGATGTCCGGCTACGGGGATGGACACAGAGAAATCGCTTGCCACGTTAGGCAAGATAGCCATCATGACGAACTCGGTAATGCCGAGTCCAAAAGTGCCCATAGCAAGAGAGACAAGAGCCCTTTTCACTATAAAGTTTATTGTTTTTAAACACAAAGGCACTAAGACGCTGAGCAAAGAAATCCAATAAAAAACTTTGCGTCTCCGCGTCTTTGAGTTTTAATAATATCTGTTGGCAATGCCCTATACTATGATATCAAGCTGTGCTTTCAAAGCTGTAAGTTCAGTCTTCACGTCCTGCAGCTTGCGAAGCACCTTATCTGTTCTGTCAACGCCAGAACGATTGGCATGCAGCATTTTCTTTGCCGCAGCAATCTTGAAGCCACGTACTCTGATGAGGTTATAGATGACCTTGATATCATCTATCTCCTTCATGGTGTACTGGCGAACCTTGTTGGCAGTTGTCTTTGGCTTGATATGAGGAAACTCTGTTTCCCAGAACCTAAGAGTAGGCTCCGTTACACCAACAATCTCTGCCACATCTTTGATGGTGTAATATACCTTTAAGTTTTTCTCGGACATATTGGGGAGAGTTTTAGAGTGAATAACGAATAGTGAATAGTAAATAATACTTAGTGAAAAAATACTGCTATCACGATTATAGAGAAAAACCATAATGGTGTCCACCAGTATTAAGTATTATTCTCTATTCACTTTTCACTATTCACTTAATTACAGTTCGCAGAGTTCTACAGCCTTGTCGAGAGCAGCAGAGATGCCATCAGGATTCTTACCACCAGCAGTAGCGAAGAAAGGCTGACCGCCACCACCACCCAGAATGAGTTTGGCAGCCTCGCGCACAATCTTACCTGCGTTGAGGTTGTGATCCTTGACCATATCGTCGGAAAGCATTACCGTGATGCTTGGCTTACCACCTACCTTTGTGCCGAGAGCACATACGAGTGAGCCTGGCATAGCCTCACGAATCTGGAACACGATGTCCTTACATTGCTGAGCATCAGCAGGAACAACAGCCTTGATGACATTGACACCGTTGATATTCTGTACCTGCTCAAGGAGCTTAGCCTTGATACGTGCAGCAGCCTGTGCCTTCATTGCCTCGACTTCCTTCTTCAAGTCCTCGTGCTCATCGATGAACTTAGCGATAGCACCCTGAAGATCCTTGGCATTGTTGAACATATTGCCGATAGCCTTTATTCCATCCTCCATAGAATAGAGCATCTCCTCGCATTGCTTGCCAGTAACAGCCTCAATACGACGGATGCCTGCAGCAACACTACTCTCAGAGATGATCTTGAACATACCGATACGGCCTGTGCTGCTTGCGTGGATACCACCACAGAACTCGCAAGAAGGTCCGAAACGAACAACACGAACCTTATCACCGTACTTCTCGCCAAAGAGAGCAATAGCACCAAGTTTCTTTGCCTCTTCAAGTGGAGTGTCACGATGCTCGTCAAGTGGAATGTCCTCACGAATCATTGAGTTCACGATGCGTGAAACCTCACGGAGCTGCTCGTCGGTTACCTTCTCGAAATGAGAGAAGTCGAAACGGAGAGTATCAGGACTTACGAAAGAGCCCTTCTGCTCAACATGATCACCGAGAACCTGCTTCAAAGCATAGTCGAGAAGGTGGGTTGCTGTGTGGTTGGCAGCACTTGCATTACGAAGGTCTGTATCAACGCAAGCCATGAATGGAGCCGTAGGATCCTTTGGCATCTCCTTTACGATATGAACGCTCTGGCCATTCTCACGACGTGTGTCGATGATGTTGACGGTCTCGTTCTCTGAAACAAGGACGCCCTTGTCGCCTACCTGACCACCCATCTCACCATAGAATGGAGTTGCAGAGAGTACAATCTCGAAATATGTAGCTTTCTTGACAGTCACCTTACGATAGCGAAGAATCTCACACTCATACTCTGTGTAGTCATAGCCAACGAACTGCTGCTCGCCCGGCTTGAGTTCTACCCAGTCGGAGTTTTCTACCTGTGCAGCATTACGAGCACGAGCCTTCTGTGCCTCCATCTCCTCATTGAACTTAGCCTCATCAACGCTTACGCCCTGCTCACGGCAGATAAGCTCAGTAAGGTCGAGAGGGAAACCATAGGTATCAAACAGACGGAATGCCTGAGTACCGTCGAGCACGTTCTTCTTCTCTGCCTTGAGAGCCTCGATAGCATCAGAGAGCATAGAAATACCCTTGTCGAGAGTGCGGAGGAATGAATCCTCCTCTTCCTTGATAACCTTACCGATAAGCTCACGCTGTCCTGGGAGCTCTGGGTAAGATGGTCCCATCTCCTGAATAAGAACTGGGAGGAGCTTATATACGAATGCTTCCTTCTGATCGAGGAATGTATATGCATAGCGAACAGCACGGCGAAGGATACGACGGATAACGTAACCTGCCTTTGCATTGCCCGGAAGCTGACCGTCAGCGATAGAGAATGCTACTGCACGGAGGTGGTCAGCGATTACACGCATTGCCACATCAGTTTCCTCTGCAGCACCGTATTTCTTGCCAGAGAGACGCTCAATCTCCTTGATGATAGGCTGGAATACATCTGTATCATAGTTAGAATGCTTGCCTTGAAGAGCACGAACAAGACGCTCGAAGCCCATACCAGTATCGATTACGTTCATACCAAGTGGCTCGAGATGACCGTCAGCCTTACGCTCGAACTGCATGAATACGATGTTCCATATCTCGATAACCTGTGGATCGTCCTTATTGACGAGCTCACGTCCAGGAACCTTTGCCTTCTCTTCTGGTGTACGAGAGTCGAGGTGAATTTCGGAGCAAGGACCACAAGGACCAGTATCGCCCATCTCCCAGAAGTTATCGTGCTTGTTACCATTGATGATGTGATCAGCAGGAACGTGCTTGAGCCAGTAGCCATAAGCCTCCTCATCGCGTGCAAGACCTTCGCTATCGTCACCTTCGAAGATAGTAACGTAGAGGTCAGCAGGATCAAGCTTGAGAACATCAACGAGATACTCCCATGCCATATCAATAGCACCTTCCTTGAAGTAGTCACCGAATGACCAGTTACCGAGCATCTCGAACATTGTATGGTGATATGTATCGTGTCCAACCTCCTCGAGGTCATTGTGCTTACCACTAACACGGAGACACTTCTGAGAGTCCGCACGGCGGCGTGGCTCTGGGTCGCGTGTACCGAGGATTACATCCTTCCACTGGTTCATACCAGCATTGGTAAACATAAGTGTTGGGTCATCTTTAATCACCATTGGTGCACTTGGCACGATGGCATGTCCTTTCTGTTCGAAGAATTTCTTGAACGAGTCACGGATTTCGTTTGCTGTCATCATTGAGATTTACTATTTTTTTATTTACGATTTACAACTTTATGATTTTAAGGTGCAAAATTAGCAAATATTCTTGATTAAACAAAATAAATTCCCCAATTTCCTAATATTTATAATATTAAAGTCCAGTTTTTAGCATAAATATAGTAATTTTGCAGTCGCTATCACCTAGCACCTATCACCCCAACATACAATCAAATGCATCGCAAAATCATCAATCTCGCCCTCCCTTCCATTGTATCTAACATAACCGTGCCGTTGCTCGGTCTTGTAGATACAGCCATAACAGGCCATATGGGTGAGGCACGCTATATAGGCGCTATTGCCGTAGGTTCTATGATTTTCAACATCATGTACTGGCTCTTCGCATTTCTTAGAATGGGAACAGGCGGAATGACGGCTCAGGCATACGGCAGAAAGGACTTCGGAGAGGCTGACCTTACAGGACTTAGGGCAATCTGTATATCCTCACTTATCGGACTGGCTATCATCATTTTGCAGTATCCCCTACTCCATCTCGTTATGTGGTTTATTGCTCCTGATGAGAATGTCACCCAACTTGTTTATTCATACTGCTATATCTGCATCTGGGGAGCACCGGCAAGTCTCGGTCTCTTTGCCTTAAACGGATGGTTTGTGGGTATGCAGAACACAAAGATTCCGATGCTCATTTCCATCACACAGAATGTGGTGAACATACTTGTATCTCTGTTATTGGTGTATTGTCTTGGAATGATGATTGAAGGCGTTGCATCAGGAACGCTGATAGCACAATGGGCTGGTTTCTTCATGGGATGTTTCTTCTTTCTGAGAAAGAGAAGGGAGATTCCTTCGGATGGCAATTCCCGCGTATCATTATCGTGCATTTTCGAGTCATCGGCAATGAAGTCTTTCTTCACGGTGAACAGGGATATTTTCCTTCGCACATTATTCCTAGTATCTGTAAATCTGTACTTTGTAGTGGCAGGTGCAAAAGGTGGAGAGATTATTCTTGCCGTCAATACCCTGCTTATGCAACTATTCATTCTCTACTCATACATAATGGACGGATTTGCCTATGCTGCAGAAGCACTTTGCGGCCGTTTCTATGGTGCTGGCGACAACACTTCCCTAAAGGAAACGATAAGAAAGGTTTTCTATTGGAGTATGGGACTGACAGCTATCTATTCCATCGTATATGGAGTTGGCGGACTTGACTTCCTACGCCTTCTCACAAACGAGGAAAGCGTTATCTCTGCATCCGAAGAATACATCTTCTGGGCTATACTGATACCGATTTCCGGAATGGTGGCATTTGTATGGGACGGTGTGTTTATAGGCATGACCATGACAAAGGGAATGCTATCTGGAACATTCGTAGCTGCTATTGTGTTCTTCATTACATATTTCTCTCTCGAAACCACATTACACAATCACGCCCTGTGGCTCGCCTTCATCTTGTACCTTACGGCAAGAGGCGTGACACAGAGCGTGTATTGGCATTTGAAAAAGATTAAAGGGTAGAGAGTAAAGGGTAATGTAGATAGTATTTCTACTATTATTCTCTTACTCATTACACCTTCCACTTTACTCTTTACACTTTACACTTTATACTTTACACTAAAACTACTCCGTCTCAGGCACAATGAGCTTATAGCCCTTACCGTGGATGTTAATGATCTCAATCTGGTCATCATCCTTGAGGTGCTTACGAAGCTTTGTGATGTAAACATCCATAGAACGTGCATTGAAGTAGTTATCATCAATCCAGATGGTCTTCAAGGCGAAGTCACGCTGGAGGATCTCGTTGGCATGACTGCAAAGGAGAGAAAGGAGTTCGTTCTCCTTGGTTGTGAGCTTAACCATCTTATCGCCATTGGTAAGGAGCTGCTTCTGTGTATCGAAAACGAAGCGACCAAGCTGATATACTGTGCTCTCCTTTGTCTTCTTTCCACGAACACGACGAAGGATTGCCTCTATACGGAAAACAAGCTCTTCCATTGAGAATGGCTTTGTGATATAGTCGTCTGCACCAATCTTGAAGCCCTCAAGGATATCCTCCTTCAACTGCTTGGCTGTCAAGAAGATGATAGGAATCTCAAGATTACTCTGACGGATATCAGAAGCAAGCGTGAAACCATCCTTCTTAGGCATCATAACGTCGAGGACGCAGATATCAAACTTGTCACGCTGGAAAGCGCGGAAACCAGCCTCACCATCAGGGCAGAGCTCTGTTGTGAAGCCCTTAGCCTGAAGATACTCACGAAGCAACATACCGAGGTTCTCATCATCCTCGCAAGGCAGAATTTTTACATTTTCTTCCATAATAGTTATTATTTTTATATTTTGTTTCTTTACTCTTTACACTTTACACTTTACTCTTTACACTTTACTTTTTACACTTTTCACTTTTCACTTTCTAGCACAACGGCAACTTAATGATAAACTTTGTTCCCTTGCCAATCTCAGACTCTGCATGTATGGTACCCTTGTGAAGATCCACGATCTGCTTGACATAGGCAAGACCAAGTCCGAAGCCCTTTACATCATGTCGGTTACCGGTGTGAACTCGATAGAATTTCTCGAAGATCTTCTTCAGGTTCTCCTTCTTGATACCAATACCATTATCGGCAATAGAGAGATATACATGTGTAGAATCATTCCATGTACGAACATTCAGATGAATATCCACATCCTCTTTCTTGTACTTAACGGCATTGTCCATAAGATTGAACACCACATTCGTGAGGTGCATCTCATCAACATATACCTTTGAGCTCGTTGCAGCCAAACTACTGTCTATCTTTCCTCCTGAAGCCTCAACCTTAAGGGTGAACGTATTGATAACGCCCTCTACAAGTTCGTTGAGTTCAAGGTCACGTTTCTTGAATGTAACCTTCTTGTGGTCGAACATTGACATCTGCAAGACCTTCTCAACCTGGAATCGCAAGCGCTTTGTCTCATCAACGATAACACCAGACAGATGCGAGAGCATAGTTGGCGACTTTGTTATGGTATCATCCTTCAGCATCTGAGCAGCAAGAGAGATACTTGATATCGGAGTCTTGAACTCATGCGTCATGTTGTTGATGAAGTCGTTACGCATCTCAGAGAATCGCTTCTGACGGAAGATAACCACGATGGTGAAGATGAAAGTGATAAGCAGCACACCTGTAAAGATAAGTGCCGGTATCATGAACTTCACACTTGAGAAGATATAGCTCGACATATCAGGGAAGTGGATGTTCACAACACCCATCTTCGAGTGCGGATCATTACGGAAAAGAACCTGCGTATAGGTATTCTCCTCGCCTTCATCCGTATAGTCAGGACAACGGTAAACCTCTCGACCATCACTTGTATTGACCTTAAAATGATACGGAATGGAGATTCCGTTGTTGAGAAGCTCTGCACGGATATCCTGATCAAGCATCTTGAAGTTTATCCTCTCTTTCAAAGGCTTGTCAGATGCAGTATAGAGAATGTTATATACAACCTCATCAAGCAACGCCCTCTGATAGACATATCTGTTTCGGATAATCTCCTGCATAGACTTTGCTGCCTCTGAAATTGAGCTTTCCTTATCAGAATGAAGAATCATAGCCTTTGGCACCTTTGAAGGCTTCAAGGTTATGGTCTTCAACTCAAAAGACGAGTATATCGTACCGTCTTCTCCTGCCACCGCATATTGATGTGACTGCTGAATACCTGCGTTCAACTTACCACCAACGCTTGATACGGAATCAAACTTGATAGCGCGACGTTCTGTAGCATTAACATCCTTCTCCAAGTATCTGAGCGTCTCGTTCATCTCGAGATTACGTGAAGCCTGATACAAGGCTCGGTTGACAGATTCATTGAATTGCTCTCGCTTCATCTTAGTCATCTCCTCGATATATGAAATCTGCAAGTACAGAAGACCTACGAATGAGAGTCCCATGACAACGGCAACGAGCCATATAGTTGATTTCTTCATCTATTCTTTCTAATTTTTTGACAACGTGCGAAGCATCCTCGCATGAATGGAAAAGTGCGTGTCAGCCCTAAAGGCTGGCGCACGTTCTTTGATTTCCCGAATGCAAAAATACTAAGATTTCCGAAACAAGAGAACTAAATGTTAATTTTTATCTTCTATTTTTAGCGTTATTAACATAAATATTTATCTATATTTTATTATTCGCAATTATAATTTTACCATAAAAGCAAAAACAAAAGGTGAAATGCGCAAATACACTTTTCACCTTTTTACTTTAACGTGAGTTCGATGAATTGTTTTGTCAGCTTGCGCCCTGAAAGGGCAAAGTTTGCTCTTAGCCCAGGGCAACGCCCTGTGGTATTGGTTCAATAGATAGACTACGCCCTGAAAGGGCAAAAGCCCTAACATAAAGATGCTTTTGCC
>ODAI010018090.1_pt1 | contig 13423 bp, 17 predicted proteins | sample 1539321 | NCBI WGS metagenome assembly ODAI01 (sample SAMN02144231, study PRJEB22623) | gut metagenome | biome: sheep rumen | host: Ovis aries | place: New Zealand
GCAAAATCCGCCCATTTACAAGCCCAAGAAGCAAAAGCGCTCCGGCGGCTTGATGGCAAAGCTGATGGGCGGCAACCAGCAGGGCTTAAACAATCAACAGTAATGTGTAAAAACAACCGAGGGTGCCTCGGTTGTTTTTTTAAACAAGAAAAGCATTAGCGAACCGAAGGCGCATGGTGCGATGATGAATGGCGGCTGCGGCAGGCGGGGAAACACGGTTTGTGCTTTGTGCTCACCTGCCGAAACAGCACAAAACCGCGCATAAAAATATTTTCTTTATAAAAAGAGAAATAATGGTTGACATCTTGCTTTTGTTGTGGTAAACTATCCGTACCTCGAAAAAGGGGCTTTTTTCTTGTTGCCGTTTTTTTGAGGTAGGCGAAAGTAGATACTTGATTCAGTATCAACCAAAAAATTTTTCCGTAAAACGGGAGGTGCCGCGAAATGCAAACAAAAATTGTTTTGGCATGCACAGAGTGCAAGCAAAGGAACTACAACAAGTTCAAAAACAAGAAAAACACTCCTGATCGCTTGGAGATGAACAAGTATTGCAGATTCTGCAAGAAACACACACTCCATCGCGAATCTAAGTAACCGAAGGAGGTTTAGCAATGGCTAAGGAAACTGAAAAGAAGGCAACTTCTAAGAAAACCAAGAAGCCTAACAAAATTGCTACCTGGTTCAAGGGCTTTTGGAGTGAAGTAAAAAGGATTGTTTGGCCCGATGGCAAGACCGTGTTGAGAAACACCGTGATTGTTATCATCGTGGTTGCTATCGCTGCTGCAGTGATTTACCTGTTTGACCAAGGCATGTCTTTAGGTCTTAAGGGCGTGAAGAAGCTTGCAGGCGATACCACAACCACCGCTGCACAGGAAAGCGCAGAAGGCCAGGCTTCCGAAGAAGCTCTCACCACAATTACCGGAGCTGAGGCAGAGACCGAAACATCGGCTGCTGAATAAATCTCGGCTGGGAGGTAATTATGGCAGAACAAGCAAAATGGTATGTTGTGCATACCTATTCAGGCTACGAAAACAAGGTTGCTACCAATATCGAAAAGGTGGTTGACAACCGCGGTCTGAGAGATTTAATCCCGGAGGTAAAAATACCGACCGAGTTGGTAACCGAGATTAAAGACGATAAGACCAAAGAGGTGGAGCGCAAGCTGTTCCCGGGCTATGTCATGGTCAAAATGGTGATGAATGACGATACCTGGTACATTGTGCGCAACATCAGAGGTTGCACCGGCTTTGTCGGCCCCGGAAGCAAGCCTGTTCCGTTGACAGACGAGGAAGTGGCTCGAATGGGTGTTGAGAGCAAGGTTGTTGAAGTAAATTTTGCTGTCGGCGACACAGTCAATGTGGTAGACGGCACAATGGTCGGCTTCAGCGGCAAGGTTGCCGAATTAGATGTAGATAATAATTTTGTCAAGGTTATTATTTCCATGTTCGGCAGAGAAACTCCGGTAGAGTTTCAACTCAATCAGCTTGAGTTAGCAAAGAGTGAAGACTAACAGAGCAAAAAACAAACATAAGCGATAATCGCTTAATCGGAACGCAAGTTCCTTGTGGGAGGGTTTATCGAAATCGGTACTCCCGCCACTACCACGAATAATGGAGGTGCTATAAAATGGCTCAAAAAGTTGTAGGCTTAATAAAGCTTCAGATTCCGGCAGGCAAGGCAACCCCGGCTCCCCCGGTAGGTCCCGCACTTGGCCAGCACGGTGTCAACATCGTAGCTTTCACAAAGGATTTCAACGAACGCACAAAGAATGATATCGGTCTGATTATCCCTGTTGTTATCACAGTGTATGAGGATCGTTCTTTCACCTTTATTACTAAGACTCCGCCCGCAGCGGTGCTTATTAAGAAGGCTTGCGGCATTGAAACTGCTTCCGGCGAACCGAACAAAACCAAGGTCGCTTCTATCACAAAAGAGCAGATTCAAAAAATCGCTGAAACAAAAATGCCTGACTTAAATGCTGCAAACATTGAGTCCGCTATGTCAATGATTGAAGGCACGGCACGCAGCATGGGCATTACCGTTGCAGAATAAGAAGCGGTAATTAAGTTTTTTGAATGATATACTCTCAGCCCGCAAGCAGCGGGTGATAGTGGGAGGATAAATCCGATTAACCACTTTATGGAGGAAAACAAATGAAACATGGTAAGAAATATGTCGAGAGCGCAAAGCTTGTAGACAGAACAAAATTATATGATTGCGATGAGGCGCTCGATACCGTCATCAAGGCTGCTACTGCAAAGTTTGATGAAACTGTTGAGGCGCACATCAGATTGGGTGTAGACTCTCGTCACGCTGACCAGCAGGTCAGAGGCGCAGTTGTGCTTCCCCACGGTACAGGTAAAGATGTAAAGGTAGTCGTTTTCTGCCGCCGCGATGACCAAATCGAGGCTGCAAAGGCTGCCGGTGCTATCGAAGCAGGTGCAGACGAGCTCGTGGCTAAAATTCAGAGCGGTTGGACCGATTTTGATGTTGCCGTTGCATCTCCCGATATGATGGGTCTTGTCGGCCGTCTCGGTAAAATCCTCGGTCCGCGCGGCTTGATGCCGAACCCCAAGGCAGGTACCGTATCTCCCGATGTAGGCAAGGCTGTTGAAGAGGCAAGAGCCGGTAAAATCGAGTACAGACTCGATAAAACCAACATCATCCACTGCCCCATCGGCAAGGTTTCCTTCGGCACAGAGAAGCTTTTGGAAAACCTCAACACTCTTTTAGATGCAGTCATCGCGGCTCGCCCGGCTGCCCTCAAGGGGCAGTATGTGAAGTCCTGCGCAGTTGCATCCACCATGGGTCCCGGCGTTCGCTGCAACCCGAACAAGCTCGGCACAAAGGCTGCCGCAGCTGCTGAATAAATCAGGTATTGACACAGCGCTCGCTGTGTGATAAAATACTTCTGTTCTACCAAAGACAGTAGGTGAGCAATCGTAAAGCCTTCGGGCTGCCTACCGAGGATGAGCATACAATAAATTATTTATGAGTATGTCTGCTTTCCTCGCTTTTGGGGAAAGCATTTCTTTTGTAGATCAAGAAAAAAAGAGAGGAGAAATTAGATTGGCAAGCGAAAAAATACTTGAACTCAAAAAGCAACAAGTTGCCGAAGTAACCGATTGGTTCAAAGGTTCTATCGCAGGCGTTGTCGTGGATTACAAGGGTATCAATGTTGAAGATGATACCAAGCTGCGTAAAGAGCTTCGCGAAGCAAATGTGCGCTATGTCGTTCTCAAAAACACCATTCTTCGCAGAGCAGCTGAGGAAGCTGAGTTGAGCGAATTGAATGATGTGTTCAAGGGCACTACCGCTGTTGCATTCAGTGAAGATGATTACACCGCTGCAGCAAGAATCCTCGGCAAGTATGCGAAAGATGTAGATTCATTCTCTATCAAGGGTGGATTTATGGACGGCGCAGTTGTTGACCTTGCAACCGTTGAAAAGCTCGCGACTCTTCCGACAAGAGAAGTATTGCTTTCAATGCTTTGCAATGTGCTTAATGCTCCTATCGCGAAATTGGCAAGAGCGATTCAAGCTGTTGCAGATAAGGGCGAAGCACCTGCCGAAGAAGCTCCCGCTGAGGAGGCTCCCGCACAGGAAGCACCGGCTGAGGAAGCAAAGGCAGAAGAAGCTCCCGCAGAGGATACCCCTGCTGAATAATGATTTAGCGGGAATGAAAATTTGAAATTTAACATTATTTTGGAGGTAATTTAAAATGGCATCAGAAAAGATTACAGCTATGATTGAAGAAATCAAAACTCTTTCAGTGATCGAGTTATCCGATCTCGTTAGTGCTATCGAAGAAGAATTTGGCGTTACAGCTGCAGCAGCAGTTGCAGTAGCAGGCCCGGCAGCAGGTGCTGAGGCAGCAGAAGAGAAGACCAACTTTGATGTTGTTCTTGCTGATGTTGGCGCTACAAAGATTAAGGTTATCAAGGTTGTTCGCGAAATCACCGGTCTTGGCCTTGCTGAGGCAAAGGCTCTTGTTGATGGTGCTCCGGCTACCGTTAAGGAAGCAGTTGCTACAGCAGATGCTGAAGAGATGAAGGCTAAGCTCGAAGAGGTTGGTGCAAAGGTTGAACTCAAGTAATTAAAGTTTGATAATAATTTTTTCTCAAAAAAAGCCGCCCATCGGGCGGCTTTTTATAGTATGTTCCTGAAAATCAACAGCTTTTCCGCTATAACATCAGAAAAAATCAGCATTAGGCGCCAGCCTTAATGCTGATTTTTTCATTGTTTTAACAAAAAATCTGCCGATTTTCAACAACATACTATATGCAAGCTGCCCCTTGGTGCGGTGTTTTGCTATATCAAATAAATAATTGCACCTGCTTTACGGCTGATTGATTAAATCCTCCAGCGCTTTATCAATATCACAATCGAGTAGAATGGCTTGCTTTTCAATTTTCAGCGGTGCCGTGGCTTCGCCGAAGTTTAAGCAGGCATAGGTAGCGGCGGGATTTTGCGCGGTGTATTCCCAAAACGGGGATTTGATAATCACCGGGGGATTGGAGCCGACTCCCAGCTCCAAAAAGAGCACCTTCAAGCCCTGATGGCGGCGCAGAAAGTCTCCGTAGCGTTCATTTGCCCGGTGCCAGCCTGCATCCTCCACAAAGCGGTTATCCACACGCAGGTTGGTAGTCATCTCTCTGCCGCAGTGGGGGCATTTCGGAATGAGCTCGGTGGGGATTTTGCCACCCTCATCCGTCGCGCGCATCGCGGCAATCAAATCTTCGTTATCAAAAGTTTCCTGCTTACAGGGCAGGGAGCATTGGAACAAGCCGTAATCCCCCTGGGTATAAAAGAGCCTGCTTTTATCAAACCCTGCGCGCTGAAAGCAGTGGTCTACATTGGTGGTGATAACAAAGTAATCCTTCTCGCCCACCAGCTGCAGCAGCTTTTCATAGGTGTTTTTCGGAATCGGGGTGTAGCGGTTGGCATAAATATTGCGCCACCAATAGCCCCAGCGCTCCTCTTTTGTCCGGTACGGGTAGAAGCCGCCGGAGTACATATCCTCAAAGCCGTATTTTTCCTTAAAATGAGGGAAATAGCGCTCGAAACGCTCGCCGGAATATGTGTAGCCGGCAGCGGTAGAGAGCCCGGCGCCCGCGCCGATGACGACAGCATCGGCTGCATCGAGTGCTGCCGCGAGCTTTTTAATTTGTTGCGAGTAATCCTTCGTAGAGGCTTTTAGTAAAGTTGTCGAAAACATTGAATATTACCTTGATTTCACTATCGTTTTTTTGTTGATAGGCTTTGACGGTTTCCACCGCGATGGCAGCCGCTTCTTTTTTCGGAAAGCCGAACACACCGGTGGAAATGGAGCAAAAGGCAATGCTGCCTAAGTGGTTTTTCTCGGCAAGCTCCAGGCACTGCTCGTAGCAGGAGGCTAAGAGCGCCTTGTGCCGTGCTCCGAGCGCGCCGTTTACAATCGGACCGACCGTGTGGAGCACATAGCGGCTCGGCAGGTTATATGCCGGCGTGATTTTTGCCTTGCCGGTGGGTTCGGGAACACCCTGTGCGCGCATAATTTCGGCGCACTTTAAGCGCAGGCGCACCCCCGAAAAGGTGTGGATGGCATTGTCGATACACGCGTGACAGGGGCTGAAGCAGCCGAGCAGCTGTGCATTGGCGGCATTGACAATTGCATCGCTCGCCAGGGTTGTGATATCACCCTGCCATAGGTAAATATTCTTTTCTACCGGGGATAAATCCGTAAGCATAGTGATACCCCTTTGGCGGTGATAGCGCTGCAAAAAAGCATCCTCCGCTTCTAAATAGGATTTTGCTATCGGCTGCGGCTCGCGGAGGTTGACCAGTGAGCGATACAGCTTGAAGGCATCCTCAAAGGAAGCGGGAATCGCCGTGCCGCCATATGCGGGATTTTCATTTAATAAATAGGTAATTAATGCATCAAGCTGTCTTTTCATATTGCCACCTCGCCTGTCGGTTTTCATCTATTTTAGCAAAAAGCCGGCAAAAAATCAATTTTGCCGACAACTGAGCGGAACTTGAGCAGCACTTATTCGCTCACTACGGAGATGCGCTGCTTGAGATGCTTGCCTTTTTCCACCTCATCTATCATCGCAATCGCGTAATCGGCATAGCTGATAACGCTTTCGCCTGCCGCATTGAGCACGAGCTCCTCGCCTGCAAGGATGTATTTGCCGGTTCTTTCACCTTCTGCCTGAAAGTCGCCTGCAGGGCTGATATAGGTCCAATCGACATTGTCTACGGTTCTGAGATATTCCAGCGCTTCGGCATGGGCTTTGACCACAGGTACGGCAGCTTCGGGGAAGGGAGTCACATCAAAGACCGTTTTGGTGTGCGATTTGTCTACAAACAAACTGCCTGCTCCGCCAACCACCAAGAGCCTTGTCGCACTGTCCGCTAAGAGCGCGCACAGCTTCTTGACAGCATCGGGAATGATGTGCACGCTCTCCGCTGTCCAAGCGCCGGCGCAGTCGATGACTGCATCAAAGCCTGCCAAATCCTCTTTGGTTAAGTCAAGCAAATCTTTGTCGACAAATTTTTCGGCACGGGTTCGGTTTTCTCCGCGCACAAAGGCAGTGACATCGAAACCTCTGTCGAGTGCTTCTTGTGTAATCAATTTTCCTGCTTTTCCGTTTGCACTGATGATTGCAATTTTCATTTTTTATGCCTCCTTCATTTTGTGCTGTTAGGCAAATCTTAATCCGATTTTGCTCTCAGCTCTTGACTTTATTATAGCCGCTGTAGTATACTTTGTAAAGTAAGCACAATATTGTGCTGTAGGCACCAAAAAGTAACTATTATGTAGCGATAGGGAATTTTGAGGAGAAATAGTTTAAATGAATGAAACAATGGAACATCAAACCGGCAAAAAACTGCCACCCTGCCCGGTAGAAACGACCCTGATGCTCATCAGCAGCAAGTGGAAGATTTTAATCATTCGAGACCTGCTCGGCGGCAAAAAGCGCTTCGGTGAATTGAAAAAATCCATCGGCTCCGTTTCGCAAAAGGTCTTGACAGCCAATTTGAGAGAAATGGAGGCAGACGGCTTACTGACGCGGACAGTCTATGCCGAGGTACCGCCGCGGGTGGAATACGAGCTCAGCGCGCTCGGGCGCAGCCTGGAGCCCGTGCTCAAGAGCATGGAGCATTGGGGCGCCGATTATCAGGCATTGTTACGCGTAGAGAGTGCGCCAAACATATGCGAATAGCGAGGAAGAGAGAATGATACATTTACATTTTGAAACCTGCGGAGAAGGGTACCCCTTGCTGCTGCTCCACGGCAACGGCGAGGATTTGACTTTTTTTAATAAGCAAATCAAAGCATTTTCGGCGCAGTATCAGGTTTATGCCATTGACACGCGCGGCCACGGCAAAAGCCCGCGCGGCGAGGGCACATTCAGCATTCGGCGCTTTGCGGAGGATTTGTATGATTTTATGCAGTGGCAGGGGATTGAAAAGGCGCATATTTTAGGCTTTTCGGATGGCGCCAATATCGCGATGTATTTTGCCTTGGCACATCCCGAGAAAATCGGCAAGCTGATTTTAAACGGCGGCAATCTTTACCCGAGCGGGCTGAAGGCATATTTCAACCTGCCGTGCCAAATCGGCTATCGGCTGCTGAAGCTACTGCCCGGAAAGAGCGGAGAGGTGCAGCATTTTTACGAGCTCTTGGCGCTGATGGCGCTCGAGCCTCAGATTGCGCCGCAGGCGCTTGGCAGTATTGATGTGCCGACCCTGGTGCTTGCCGGGAGCAGGGATATCGTTAAATTCGAGCACACAAGGCTCATTGCCAAGAGCCTGCCCTGTGCAAAAATCAAAATTTTAGAGGGCGGGCATTGCTTGGCAACATCGTGCCCGAATGCATACAATCAGGTAATTCTTGACTTTTTGAAATAATCTTTAGAAAACTATTGACAGTCAAATGAACCTATGATATAATCAAGTCAACCTTAGGGTTGGCTTTTTTGTTAGCAAAGACCGGTGTTAGGCGGTCTAAGGAGGTGAAATCATGGCAAGAGCAGGTGTTTACATTCTTTGGGCGGCAGCAATTGTCATTTTTGCCGTGTTAGAGGGCGTTACCGTGCAGCTTGTTTCGGTTTGGTTTGTACTCGGCGCGATTGCGGCGCTGATTGCGGCGCTTTGCGGTGCAGGCTTTTATGTGCAAATCATTCTCTTTGCAGCGGTTTCTTTGGCAGCGCTTGCAGCAACAAGGCCGCTTGTGAAGAAATTTGTGCAACCGAAGGTGCGGCATTTGAATGCGAACCGATGTATCGGCGCCACCGGTGTGGTAACACAGCGCATTGATAATCTTGCCGCAACGGGGCAAATTAAGGTTAACGGAAGTATTTGGACTGCGCGCAGCGCGAGCGGTGAAGTGATAGAAAGCGGACAAACCGCGACCGTTGAGCGCATAGAAGGCGTGAAAGTGATTGTTCACAGCGCGCGAAAGGAGTAAAGCATGAATCCCATTATTATCATAGCAGCTTTTATCATCGTTATTATTGCAGGGTTAATTTTTGCCAATATCAAGGTGGTGCCGCAATCGAAGGCATATGTCTTGGAGCGCCTTGGCACCTATCATATGACTTGGCAAACAGGCTTACATTTGAAAATCCCCTTTATTGACAGGATTTCCAAAAAGGTTTCTTTAAAAGAGCAGGTGGTGGATTTTAAACCGCAGCCGGTGATTACAAAGGATAATGTTACCATGCAAATTGATACCGTGGTCTTTTTCCAAATTACCGATCCGAAGCTGTATTGCTACGGTGTGGAGAGCCCGCTAAGTGCGATTGAAAACCTCTCGGCGACTACCTTGCGCAACATTATCGGCGAGCTCGAGCTCGACTCCACGCTGACCTCGAGAGATACCATTAATGCAAAAATCCGCGTTATATTAGATGAAGCGACCGACCCTTGGGGTATCAAGGTAAACCGTGTGGAGCTCAAAAACATTATCCCGCCGCGCGAGATTCAGGATGCCATGGAGAAGCAAATGAAAGCGGAGCGCGAGCGCAGAGAGGCGATTTTGCGCGCCGAGGGTGAGAAGCAATCGAGAATCTTAGTGGCAGAGGGGCATAAGGAATCCAAAATTTTGGAGGCGGAAGCGGAAAAGCAATCTGCCATTCTCCGCGCGGAAGCAGTGAAGGAAGCCAAAATCCGCGAGGCGGAGGGCGAGGCGGCGGCCATTGCCAAGGTGCAGTCCGCGCAAGCCGACGCCATTAAGCTGCTCAATGAAGCAAATGCGGGCGAAGCTGTGCTGCGCATCAAGGCACTTGAAGCCTTTGCAAAGGCGGCGGACGGGCAGGCAACAAAGATTATTATTCCCTCCGAAATTCAAGGTGCAGCAGGGCTTGCGCAGGGAATTATTGAGAGTGTGAAAAGCTGAGAAAGCGAGCACAGTGCGTGCTGCTGATTGCAAAAAACCCTCTTGCGGTTTGATACCGCAAGAGGGTTTTATAGTATGGTATAAAGAAATCTTCGCTTTTGGAGGGTGAGGAGAATATGGAGAATATCGGGGAGTCGGGAATACCTGATAGAATATATGGCTGTAAAAAAAGAGAGGGGTGCCCTCTCTCTTTTTACATATTCAAAAACATAAAGCTGTCTTGCACCAGGTGGCGGTCGACAATATCGCCGACGCCGTTGAGAATTTCGGTCGGCTGGTAAGCATAGTTATTGGGTGTTTGCGCAGTGGAGACACCGGTGAGCACCATCACGGTATCAATGCCGCTTTCGGTGCCGGCAATAATATCCGTTTCCATATTATCGCCGATAACCACCGCTTCCGAAGAGTGGCAGCCGAGCAGCTTAATGCCGGTGCGCATCATCAGCGGGTTGGGCTTGCCGCAGAAGTATGCCTTTTTGCCGGTGGCAATCTCAATCGGGGCGATAATCGCGCCGCAAGCGGGGTAAATACCGTCCTCGGTGTTGGCAGTGGTATCGGAATTGGTACCAATCAGCTTCGCACCACCCTCAACGAGGTTAACCGCTTGGGTCAGCGTTTCGAGCGAATAGGTTCTGCCCTCGCCGACAACGACATAGTCGGGGTTGACATCATTCATGGTGATATCCGCATCGTAAAGCGCATTGAGCAGCCCTGCTTCGCCAATGGCAAATACCGAGCAGGCAGGTGTCTGCTTTTTCAGAAAATGCGCGGTCGCCAGCGCGCTGGTGTAGAAATGCTCCTCACCGACCTCTAAGCCCATGCGCTTTAATTTTTGGTGCAGTTCCCTGGGGGTTAGGTTAGAATTGTTGGTTAAAAAGAGGTATTCTTTTTTCTCTTTTTTAAGCCATTCAATAAATTCGGCGGCACCCGGCAAGATGTTGTTGCCGTGGTAAATCACACCGTCCATATCGCAAATAAAGCCTTTTTTTTCGGCAAAGTTAATACTCAAAGCGATAAATCCTTTCTTTTGCAAAAGCAGGGCACAAAAGAGATTGTGCCCTTTGTTATTATTCTAATAGCTTTGTGCTTATTTTGCAAGCAATTTTTCCACTGCGGCAAGCTTGGCTGAAATCACCAGGATTTCGGCGCATTTTTTCAGCTCCTCTACCGGCGGGAACGAGGGGGCAACGCGGATGTTGCTATCCTTCGGGTCCTTACCATAGGGGAAGGGAGAGCCTGCGGCGGTCAGCACAACACCTGCTTCGGCACAAAGGCGCACGGTTTCTCTTGCTGTTCCCTCCATAACATCGAGGTTGATAAAGTAGCCGCCCTTCGGCTTGCTCCAGGTAGCGATACCGCAGTCGGTAAAGCCCTCGGTGAAGGCGGCATCCACAGCGGCAAACTTCGGTGCCATAATCTCTCTGTGCTTTGCCATGTGTGCCATCAAGGTCGGCACATCCTTTAAAAAGCGGATGTGGCGCAGTTGATTAATTTTATCGTTAGAAATAAACTGTTTGCTCATTCTCGCTTTAATCGCAGCGATATTCCTTTCGCTTGCGGCAATAGCGGAAATGCCGGCACCCGAGAAGGTGATTTTAGAGGTGGAGCACACTTCGATAAACATATCCTCTGTGCCGTTTTTCTCCGCCTCGGGGAAAATGTTGAGCAGCTTGTCGCCCTGCTCCGGCTCCACGAGGTCGTGAATGAGGTAGGCGTTATCCCAAATAACGCGGAAATCCTTTGCAGCAGGCTGCAATGCGGCGATTGCCTTTACCTTTTCATCGGAATAGGTGCAGCCGGTGGGATTGGAGTATTTCGGCACGCAGAACATACCCTTTACCTGCTCATCCCGAATCGCGGCGCGGATTTGCTCGATATTCGGGCCGTCATCCTCCATATCAATGGGCAGCATCTCAATGCCGTAGTATTCCAAAATGGCAAAGTGCCTGTCGTAACCCGGGCAGGGGCAGAGGAACTTAATCGGCTTGCCGGAAGCGAGCCAGCCCTTGTCGAGTGCATTGGGCAGCAGGCATTGGGTGATGTAGTCAAACATCACGCGCAGGGAAGCGTTGCCGCCGATGATGATGTTTTCAACCGGTACCTCCAGCAGGTCCGAAAAGAATTTGCGGCACTCGGGCAAGCCCTCTAATACACCGTAGTTTCTGGTGTCATAGCCACTGTCGGAAAAGACATCCTTTAAGGTGGGGATGTTGGTGAGCATATCGTCGGACAAATTGAGTTGGTCAGCGCTCGGTTTTCCGCGGGACATATCTAATTTTAAGCCCAAGGCTTTTAAATCGTTATATTTTTGGAGCAGCTCCTTGTGCTCCGCTTCTAATGCGGGCTTTGTGAATTCGAGATAGGTTGCCATGAATTTAAAATCTCCGTTTCTATCGTAATGCACGGTAAATCATACTACAATTTACCGAAAAATGCAAGCTTTTTCGACCAAACTTGCAAAAATGGTGAAAAATAAAGAGTCGCTTCCTCTTATTATATACAAAATTTAATCTATGTGTGAAAAAACTGCTGCTTTTGAAATAAAAAGCCGCTTTTCTTGCAAAATCAATACCGATATTTTTGCCTTTGGCTCATAAAAAAGAAAATGCTGACCCCCAGCGCTAAAAATTCTGCGAGTACATTCGCAAACCATACTCCGTCTAAGCCGAAAAGCAGCGGTAAGAGGAAAATGGCAAGCACTTGAAAAACGAGCGTTCTGCTAAAAGAGATAACAGCGGATATCAGCCCGTTATTGAGTGCGGTAAACAAAGAGGAGGCAAAAATATTAAAGCCGCACGGCAAAAAGGAGAAGGAATAAATGATGTAGCCGTGCACCGTCATTTGGAACAGCGATTTATCGTAGCCTACATACAGTAGGGAAACAGGATATGCCACTGCAATGGAAACGGCGGTTAAAATCACCCCGGCAAGCGTTATCAGTCGCATACTTTTTCTGAACAGGTTGTGCAGCTCCGAACGGTTCTTTGCACCGTGGTTGAAGCCGAACAGCGGCGCCGAGCCGATGGCATAGCCGAGAAATACCGCCACAAAAATAAAGCCGGTATATGTCAGCACTCCGAAGGCGGCAACACCGCTTTCGCCGGCAAACTTCATCAGCTGAAAGTTATAAAGTATCGTTATGATGGAATAGGAAATGTTGGTCACAAACTCCGAAGCACCGTTGGTACATGCTTTTGCTACCGCGCGCATATGCGGCACGGGCTTGACCAGGCGCAACAGGCTTTTATTGGGCGAAAAAAAGTAAATGAGCGGTACGAGTCCGCCAATCAATTGGCTGAAGGCAGTTGCTGCCGCGGCGCTCCATATCCCCCAATGAAACACTGCCATAAACAGAGCGTCCAACACCATATTGCATATCCCGGTGGCAACGGTAATCCACAAGCCGAATTTCGGGCGCTCCGCACATACCAAAAAGCTTTGAAACACATTTTGGAGCATAAAAGGCACCATGCCGATAAGAAGAATCCTGCCATAGGTGACGCAGTGAGGGAGCATGTCGGCATCCGCACCGAGTAAGAGTGCCGCCTGTTTCATAAAGATAATGCCGATAATGCTGAGAACCGTGCCGGCGGCAATGAGCAGGTAAATGAGCCAGGAAAACACCTCGTTGGCTTTTTTCTTATCGCCTTCCCCTAAGATTTTTGAAACAAGTGCCGTACCGCCGACGCCGACCATAAAGCCGACAGCGCCGATTATCATCACAAACGGAAAAATTAAATTAAGGGCGGCAAAGGGAGTAGCGCCCACGAAGTTGGAGACAAAAAAGCCGTCCACAATATCGTAAATTGAGGTAAAGACCATCATCGCCACACTCGGTAGAGTGAAGCGCAACAGCTTTCGATATGTAAAATGCTCGGATAGTGCGATTTGCATGGTTGGGTCCTTGAATTTAGCGCACGAAGCGTGTGCTAAATAAATAAAAAATAAGAAATAAAAAATAAAAGTTGAGGGCGAGGCACTCGCACTCGTTCCGCTTCGCTCTAATAAATAAAAGAGCAAGTATTCCACTTTGAGTTA
>ODAI010820525.1_pt1 | contig 13423 bp, 13 predicted proteins | sample 1539321 | NCBI WGS metagenome assembly ODAI01 (sample SAMN02144231, study PRJEB22623) | gut metagenome | biome: sheep rumen | host: Ovis aries | place: New Zealand
CAAGCTACGATCTTCTGGGGCTTATGAGCTTTCTTACCGCAGGAGAAGATGAGTGCCGTGCATGGACCATCAAGAAGGGAACCAAGGCTCCCCAGGCAGCAGGTAAGATCCATACCGATTTCTAGCGCGGATTCATCAAGGCGGAAGTTATCAATTATCAGGATCTTCTTGATAACGGATCCATCGCTGCAGCGAAGGAAAAGGGTATCGTCCGTGTTGAAGGAAAAGAGTATGTGGTTGAGGATGGCGATGTGATCCTTTTCAGGTTTAATGTATGATGGATCTTAAAGATATCGCTTTTCCGAATCTCGGAATATATCTTAAAAATGTACCCAGGAGCTTCAGCGTATTTGGCGTTGAGATCATGTTTTATGCCATATGTGTGGTACTCGGTATGATTGCGGGCGGTCTTATCGCCGCACGTCTTGCACGTAAAGAAGGTTGGAAGACTGACTATATCTGGGACTATTACATCTATGGCATTTTTTTCGGAGTACTTGGTGCACGTCTCTATTATGTTATCTTTTCATGGGATTATTATAAAGATGATCCTATCCAGATCTTAAATATCAGACAGGGCGGACTTGCCATTTACGGAGGAGTCATTGCTTCATTCCTAAGTGTTTATGTCTATTGCAGGATAAGGAAAATTTCCCCCTTAAGGCTTCTTGATTATGGACTTCCCGGACTTATCCTCGGACAGGCCGTGGGAAGATGGGGGAATTTTTTTAACAGAGAGGTATTCGGCGAATATACCGATAATATATTTGCCATGAGACTCCCCATAGAGGCAGTAAGGGCAAGGGATATCAGCGAAAGTATCGCCTCACACATCGGAGCGGGTGAGAACTTTATAAGCGTCCATCCAACTTTTCTCTATGAAAGTTTATGGAATCTGGGAGTTTTGCTTCTGATAGTTCTGTTTATGAAGAAAAGACGCTTTTTCGGAGAGATCTCTTTCTGGTATCTTGCGGGATACGGTCTTGGACGTTTCTGGATAGAAGGCATCCGCACCGATACGCTTCTGATCCCGGGAACAAATCTTGCGGTATCCCGGGTTCTTGCACTGGTGATGTTTGTGGGAAGCATATTCGGAGATGTGATCTTAAGAATAATGATCTCTAAGGAAAAATTTTTAAGTATAGTGTACGATCCTTCAACCTGTGTACCCGAAAATTGTGTGCCTGAAAAGGAAGATTCCGGAAAAACGACCGAAGATGATCCGGGTTTGGCTGACAAAGATACAAAATAAGCCGTTTTTCACAGTTTATGTCACCTTATTGACTTAAAATCACCAAATATTGTGTTTTGTTTATTTTGACCCCCGAAATTTAGTTTCGGGGGTTTTCTTTGTGCAATTTACCCCGAACAAATTATTAAAAAATTTCAAAAAATCCTTGCATTGTTCCCATTTTTTATGTATTATTAACTTGTTCGTGGGAAAAAGTGGGATAAATACCCCATAAAGTGGGATATTTATCGGTTTTGTTTTTTCAAAAAGAAATGCCCAAAACCCGCGAAAATACGCCGTTTGAGGGGAAGGGAGAAGAAATGACCGGTCTTATAGGCGAATACAATCACACAATAGACGCCAAGGGCCGCATGTCAGTTCCTTCAAAATTCCGAAACGTTTTAGGCGATTCATTTGTTATCTCAAAGGGTCTGGACGGATGTCTTGTCATCTATACCGATGAAGAATGGGAAGAGTTTTCCCAAAAGTTAAAGGAACTTCCGAGTATGGATCAGGCATCGAGAAATCTTAAGAGATTCTTCGGATCCGGAGCTTCAAGGGTGGAGATAGATGCCCACGGAAGAGTGCTCCTGCCGGCAGCGCTTATAGCACACGCGCAGTTGGAGAAAGAGGTCACAATAGTAGGTACGGCAGACGGAAGAGCTGAAGTCTGGAACAGTGCAAAGTGGAAAGAGATAAACGGTGATGTAAGTCCCGAAGATGCAGCACAGAGCCTCTTTGAAAGAGGGATCAACATATAAGATATGGAATTTGCACACACCTCCGTACTTCTTACGGAAACAATCGAGTTCATGATGGTCCGCCCCGACGGGATATACTTAGACGGGACACTCGGCGGAGCGGGCCACTCCTCCTGTATAGCATCCAAATTGACAAATGGTCATCTGTACGGAACAGATCAGGATGAGGATGCGATAGAAACCGCAAAAAAACGGTTAGAACCATTTAATGACAATGTGACAATCATAAGAGACAACTACCGGAATGCGGTGGGGATACTAAAAAGTATGGGAGTCACAGGCCTCGACGGAATACTGCTTGATCTTGGCGTAAGCTCATGGCAGTTCGATAACGGGGAAAGAGGTTTTTCTTACAACTATGACGCTCCTCTTGATATGAGGATGGATACCAGAAAAGATCTGACCGCATCGGTGATAGTAAATGAATATCCCGAGGAGGAGATAAGAAGGATCCTTAAAGATTACGGCGAAGAAAAATTCGCATCCAGGATAGCTTCAAATATTGTAAGAACCAGAGGACGCGGTAAGATTGAAACCACTTTTGAGCTCAATGACATCATAAAAGATTCGATACCGGCGAAGTTCAGAAGCGGAGGACATCCTTCAAGACAGACATTTCAGGCACTCAGGATCGCATGTAACGAAGAGCTTGATGTACTCGAGGGATCACTTGATGAAATGACGGATTTTCTTAATCCCGGCGGAAGGCTTTGCATCATAACATTCCATTCGCTGGAGGACAGGATAGTCAAGAATGCATTTAAGAGATTTGAAAATCCCTGCACATGTCCTCCCGGCTTTCCGAAATGTGTATGCGGGAAGGTCCCGAAGGGAAAAATAATAACAAAAAAGCCTGTTGTCGCAGGGGAAGAAGAAGTAGAAAGAAATCCAAGATCCAGAAGCGCCAAGCTCAGGGTATTTGAAAAAACAAAATGACTCTTTGAAGAACGGAAGCTTCAAAAAAGAGGGGAGAAACAAGATGGAACTGAGAACTTCATATTCAGATTTTGTACAGGGGAATACAGTAAGAAAGGAAGCGCCCGAAAGGCCTTATGTTTATCCTGAAAGGCATAAAAAGGCTCGCAGAAAGAAAGTTCAGATAAGAACCCTTTCTCTTTCTTCGTTTATTGCTTTCAGTCTTGCTTTTGCTTCATTTATTCTCCTTGCATATATGATGGTTTCCTACGTCACTCTCAGAAGCCGTCTTGGTGAGATGAGTGGCAGCGTTACTTCGAAAAGATCACAGCTTAGCACGATGGAATCCAGAAACGATGCGGAGTATAATCGTATCATGGCAAGTGTAGATCTTAATACTGTAGAGGCCATTGCAAGAGGAGAGCTTGGCATGACATACGCGGATGAAGGACAGATTGTTTTTTATTCCGGTGAAGCCGGCGACTATATGAGAAGATACGGAAACTGATCTGATGGCAAAGATAAGACGAAAGGTTAAGAAAAATAAAAAAGAAAAGGAAGTAAAGGGTACATATTCCGCAAGGCAGACAAGAGTTTTGAAGCTGGGCATGCTTTTCGGAATGCTCCTGATAATGCTTGTCGCACTTAGCATAAGGCTCATCAAGATCGTAAAAGATCACGGAGAAGACTACAGGAGAATTGTACTTTCCAACCAAAGATATGACTCGATGATAATCCCCTTCAAAAGAGGGGATATCGTTGACTGTAAGGGTACGATGCTTGCCACCAGTGAAAAGGTTTACAATCTTATCGTTGACCCTTCGGTAATGACTACATATGACGATAACAGATATCTTGAGCCTACTTTGAACGCACTGGGACAGTGCTTTCCGGATTTGGATATAAATGAGCTGAGGTCTTATGTACTTAACAATTCCACCAGCCACTACAGAGTGCTTAAAAAGAGACTTTCCTACGGTGAGATAAGTGAATTTTTAAACATCCGGGAAAGTAATTCTTATGTCAGGGGCGTTACCTTTGAAGAAGAATATAAGAGGATCTATCCTCTCGGAAACAGAGCTTCGACAATCCTCGGATATACAACCGGAAATACTAATTCAGGCGGAATGTACGGTCTTGAAGAGTATTATGAATCCGTTCTTACCGGAACCAGCGGAAGAGAATACGGATACCAGAATGAAGACGCTACGCTGGAAAGAACCATAAAGCCCGCTGTTGACGGCTATACCATTCACACAACCATAGACGCCACCATACAGGGCATTGTCGAAGACAAGCTGAGCGAATTCAACGAAACATATAAGAATAATTACAGACAGGGTAACGGCGCCGAGAATCTCGGGTGCATCATCATGGATATTGATTCGGGCGAGATACTTGCAATGTCCGATTTTCCCACATATGATCCGGCCGATTATATGAGTACCGATCCTTTGATCGGATGTAATTATTATGAAGCCATAACAAATGCCGGCGGTTATATAGAATATAAAAAGACTACGGATACCATCACACAGGAAATGATCGATGAGATGACTCCCGATCAGATCAATGTCAATCTTTATAACCTCTGGAAAAATCAGTGTATAAGCTATACATATGAACCGGGCTCAACTGCCAAGCCTTTCACTGTAGCGGCTGCCCTTGACTGCGGAGTTATTACGGGAAATGAAGTCTATACATGTAACGGTGCGCTTCAGGTTTCCGATTATAACATTAAATGCCATACATATGATTCCGGCGGAGACGGAGTTGTTTCCGTACAGGATTCCATCGCGTGGAGCTGCAATGTTGCTCTCATGAAGATCGCGCAGTCTCTCGGAACTCAGAATATGTGTAAGTACCAGAGAGTGTTCAATCTCGGACTCAAGACAAATATCGATCTTGCAGGGGAGGCACGAACAGATACTCTTGTTTATAATTCGTCATCAATGCGTGCGGTGGACCTTGCCACAAACTCATTCGGCCAGAACTTTAACGCAACCATGATACAGATGATAACCGGATATTGTTCTCTTATTAACGGCGGTTATTATTATGAACCCCATATCGTAAAGCAGATCACTGATTCTTCCGGAGCTGTCATCGAGAACATAGAACCCAGGGTTTTAAAGCAGACAGTGTCCGAATCTGTTTCGGAAAAGATCAGACAGTACTGCAGAGCAACGGTTATGGAAGAAGGCGGTTCAAGACGAAGCGGTAAAAATGCAAGACCCTTCGGATATGCCATCGGAGGAAAAACCGGAACCGCACAGACCATTCCCCGTGAGACCGGACAGATCGTTATTTCCTTCATGGGCTTTGCACCTGCAGATGATCCTCAGATAGCAATATATGTTGTCATAGACAGACCCAATTTTGCAAAGCAGGATAATGTTAAATATGCATGTCTCCTTTGCAGGGATATTCTTCAGGAAGTCCTTCCTTATATGGGAATATACATGACAGAGCCTCTTTCCGACGAAGAGATAAAATATCTCGAGGAAAAGCAGCTTGAAAATACACTGAAGTACTCACAGACAAATGCCGATCAGGATGCTGACAGTTCCGAAGAAGATCCTTATGAAGAGGTTGAAGTTAAGGAGATAACGGACTCTACAGGTGAGACCGCAAATGTTTATCCGAGGTGGATGACATACCCGATAGATCCCGGTACCGGATACAGAGTAGGTCCGGACGGAAAACAGTATGATCCGGATACGGGAGAACTTGCCACTGAAAGTTCAAACATACTCGATGACAGTATTCCCGTTAACGAGAATCTTGATTCACAAACGGAGACTGCCACAGATACACAAACCACGGGAAAGCCGACTGAGAACTGATAATAAAAGATGTCAAATGATAAAGCCGCAAAATCGAATAGAAAAGATCACGATATCTTAAGAGGAAACTTTGGGAATTATAACGATCATCCCATAAGCCTGGGACGTTTCCTTGAGACCAGCGTTGATATGAATCTTTTGCTTATTGTTCTTTTCCTGATAGGCTTTGGTCTTCTTATGGTCTATTCTGCTTCTTCCTATGTTGCCATGAGAGACTGGGGTAGCAGTGCATACTTTTTCAAAAAACAGGTCACATCGGATCTTCTTGGAATTGTTGCAATGGTTTTTGCAACCTTCATTCCCTTGAAAAAACTTGAAGGCTTCAGATTCTGGTTTTTTGGTATCGCTGTTGCCGTTATCTTCCTTGTATATCCTTTCGGAATTGAATCCCACGGTGCAAGAAGATGGATACAGGTTCCCGTTATCGGAGGAAGCCTTCAGCCTGCGGAGATCACAAAGCTTTTCATGATCCTTTATCTTGCTGCCATGATCAATACCATGGGTAACAGTGTGATCACCTCATGGCTTGGATTTGCCATATGCGTGGGATCATCCGCATTTGTATCTGTGCTTATATATGGTATAACTGATAACTTAAGCTCTGCGCTTATAGTATTTCTTATTGCATACGTAATGTGTTTTGTCGCATCTGCGGATTATAAAAAATACATTTTACTTGCTCTTTTCGGACTGGGAATAGCGGGTGCTGTGGTGGCTTATGTTGCATCCAATGATACCGCATCCGAAGGTTCCTTCAGGCTTACAAGAGTATCTGCATGGATACATCCCGAAAATTCAACGGAGACATCGGCCCACCAGATGCTTCAGGGACTATATGCAATAGGTAACGGCGGATGGTTCGGCAAAGGACTTGGCCAGAGTGCACAGAAGATCTCTGTCTTGCCTGAGCCTCATAACGATATGATATTTGCGGTAATATGTGAGGAACTTGGAATTGTAGGTGCTATAGCGCTTATGATCATGTTCGCACTGATGATCTACAGAATGTTCCTTATCGCAAGAAATACAAAAGACAGATTTTCATTTCTTATCGTATGCGGTGTAATGGCGCACTTCGCAATCCAGATCATCTTAAATATCGCCGTTGTTACAGGTTCTATTCCAAATACGGGAGTATCCCTTCCCTTCATCAGTTACGGCGGTTCATCGGCTCTTTTCCTTCTTGTCGAGGTTGGACTTGTTCTTAATGTAGATAGGAGAAACAGGGCGGAAAGAGGTAATTCATGAGCGCCCGTAAGGGCTTTGGAATCAGAAAGCTGATGATTCCTCTGCTCGTATTTTTGATAGTATTTGCTATAGTCATGGGTATTGCATATTTTCTTGAGATGTACAGAGTGGATCCTGCACAGATCTATGTTGACGGAAATACACATTATACAAATCAGGAAATTATTGACAGGGTCATGACAGGGTTTCTTGGTGATAATTCCATTGTTCTTTCATGGAAATACAAGAACAAAAAGATCACTGATGTACCTTTTGTCGATGCCATTACCGTTGAAGTTGTGGGTAATGAATCTATAAGGATAAGAGTATTTGAAAAAGCCCTTGCCGGGTACGTAAGATATCTTGACAGATACATATATTTTGATAAGGACGGAACGGTAGTTGAAAGTTCCGATGTCCTTACGAAAGGTATCCCGCAGGTTACCGGTCTTTCTTTTTCGGGAATCCAGATCGGGAAACCTTTGACGGCAGATGAAACCGATATTTTTTCCAGGACACTCGATCTTACGAAACTGCTTGGAAAATACAATCTGACGGCTGACAGGATCCACTTTCATGAAAACGGTGAAGTTACGGTTTATTTCGGAAGTGTCAGAGTCGATCTTGGCACGGATTCGCAGGGAATCGAAGACAAAGTAATGCTTCTTGAAAAATTCCTTGATAAAGTGGAATCCAGAAGCGGAGTATTAAATATGGAAGAATATAATCCGGAAGGAATTTATGTCTTTACTCCGGATGAGTAAAAACAGTTTTTGCATAATTTAATTCAAAAACACTTGTTACCCAAAATGTAGTTGAAATATACGGACATTTAGTCTATGATGATACAGTATCTTGTGTGCACATGAGTACATTTTAGGAGGGAAAGACCTTGATAGGAATAAAAGAATCCACCAAACCGAACGGAAAAGCAAGATTAGTTGTAGTTGGAATCGGTGGTGCCGGTAATAATGTTGTGGACAGAATGATAGAAGATGGCGTTACCGGAGTTGAATTTATCGCCATGAATACGGATCTTCAGGATCTTGAACTTTCTCTTGCATCCACAAAGGTTCCTCTTGGCGAAAAAGAAACACAGGGTCTTGGCGCAGGTGCAGATCCCGAAGTAGGCAGAAGAGCTGCCGAAGAAAGTATAGAAGATATAAGAGAGCATATCAAAGATGCTCATATGCTTTTTATAGTATGCGGAATGGGTGGCGGAACCGGAACAGGTGCTGCACCTGTTGTTGCGCGTGAAGCTTATGATATGGGAATCCTTACCGTGGGTGTCATGACCACTCCTTTCATGCTTGAAAGAGCTGTAAGACGCGAAAATGCCGAGATGGGTATTGCAGAGATCCGCGACAGTCTTGATACAATGCTCATAATTCCCAATGACAAGCTTTTCAATCTTGCAAGTAAATCCACTCCCATCAAGGAGATGTTCAAGCTTGCGGATGAGATAGTAAAACAGGCCGTAAGAGGCATTACTGATATCATTAATGAAGACGGACTTCTTAATCTTGACTTTGCCGATATCAAGAAGGCAATGAAAGGAAAAGGACCCGCTCTTATCGGTATAGGTGAAGCAGAGGGCGAAGGAAGAGCTGAGGCTGCGGTTAAAGCTGCGGTTGAGAGCAAGCTTCTTGATTCCAAGATCAATTCCGCCCAGGCTGTTATTGCAAACGTTGTCGGTAATGTTACCATGGGTGATGTTACTGAGATCCAGGATTATCTCAATGATATCATCGGTGACAGAGTTGAGTTCTTCCTTGGCATGAGACCTGATGATAGCTATGGTGAGAAGATCAGTGTTACCATTATCGCCACCGGTATCAAGGATGCATATGTTCCCAGCGGATTTGTTCCCCGGGCTGTTCCTGTTTCCAATAAGTTCGGAACTGCACATATTCCTTCTCCCGAAGCGGTTGATTATAATGCAGCTCCTGTTTCCGGCACGGCTCCTTCACCTTCAGCACCTGCTCCCATGAGGACTGTTGCTCCCAATGCCAATCCTCTTCCTAATCCCGGAGCACCCGTAAAGAGTACTGTCAGGGAGATCCGTATGGAGGTTCCCGATTTCCTTAAGAAGAAGAATAATGATGACAGTGATAACTGACGTAAGTTTCGGACTGATCTATGAATATCATTAAAACAGAAGATATCCTCCCTATGGGATTTCTGAAAAAATCGGATTATTCGGGTTCCTGCGGCGGTATGAGATACAGACTTGAAAAGACTGTGGAGACTGCTGTTTCAGACAGCGGAGAGACGGTAAATACCGATAAGCTTCTCTGCATTATATGGCCCGGCCCCTTTAATTTTATAACCACTCCCGATGAACTTAAGGAAAGAGCTTTGTTTTCCTTTGATGAAGACGGTGTTACAGATGCTGTGAGCTGGATGAATGACAGACTTGCATCGGACCCTGACAAGTGGGAGAAAGCCGCTAAAAACTGGGAGTCCTATGGCGGCTGATAATTGATCAGAGTAAGGAGAGACAACAAATGAAATGTCCTTATTGCGGAAGCGATGATACCAGAGTTATCGATTCAAGACCTGCAGATGACAACTATTCCATCAGAAGAAGAAGGATCTGCGATCAGTGCAACAAGCGTTTTACAACATATGAAAAGGTCGAGACCATCCCTCTTATCATCATAAAGAAGGATAATAACAGGGAGCAGTATGACAGGGCCAAGATCGAGTCAGGTGTCCTTAGAGCCTGCCATAAGAGACCTGTAAGTGCAGCTCAGATCACCCAGCTTGTGGATGAGGTCGAAAACGAGATCAGCCAGCTTGAGGATAAGGAGATTCCTTCACAGGTTATCGGTGAGATCGTCATGAGAAAACTTAAGGATCTCGATGCCGTTGCATATGTAAGATTTGCTTCTGTTTACAGGGAGTTTAAGGATGTGGATTCCTTTATGGATGAGCTTAAGGGATTCATAGGCAAAAAATAATTTATCTTTTTTTAATAATCCAAGGTGTTAATAAGAAAATTTCTCTGTCGATATATATTTCACAGAGAAATTTTTTTCTCAAAATTATTTGATCATTAAGAGGCCAAAATGAGAATAGGAAACGGATTTGACTATTTAACTCATTATAATGATTACAATGTATCCAGGCTCCGCTCAGAGCTTATTAATAACGGGACTTTGCAGGGCACTGAAGATCCCGGGGCAAATGCCACCAGCTCTGATGCTTCAAAAGCGGGAGTTGTCGGAAAGTACGATTCATCAGAAGTAAAAAGACAGAGACTTCTCGGACTTGAGGATGTTTCCCTTTCTTTTAATAAAAATGATGATTTTGAGCTTATAGGTTCAACATCCGATATTACATCACTTGATATAGACAAGGCTCTTTCGGATGTAAAGAAAGATGACATCTTAAGCCAGTACAGACAGGGTGAAAAGAGTATTCCCGTATACGACGGAGAAGACGGTACGGTTATTGCAAAATAAACATTTTTGATCCTCCCTTCAATGACGCAGATAAAGACAGGTGTTTCGCCTGTCTTTTTGCGTGCTTTGTGTATCAGAAACACTTTAATTAATTAATGCGTTGATATATAATTGAATCTGGCATAAAAAATGCATTTCAGATCATCTGAGAGGTTAGTAACATGAAAGAAAAAAACAAAGAATTACAAAAAACGATCAATATTATTGCTCTTACAGTAGTGGTGCTGGTGATCATCGTTGCGGCATTTGTAACGGATGCCGGTTCCGTACAGCAGTCACCCTGGGCGCTTGTTCCGCCCATTATCGCCATAGTCCTTGCTCTTATCACCAAGGAGGTCTACAGCTCACTTTTCATAGGGATTCTTGCAGGCGGCCTTTTATATTCGGGATACAGCTTTGAAGGTACCGTTAACCATGTATTCTGTGACGGTATAATCGCGTCCCTGGCAGATTCATATAATGTCGGAATTCTCATATTCCTTGTGATCCTTGGAACTCTGGTATCTCTTATGAACAAGGCCGGAGGAAGTGCGGCTTTCGGTGATTGGGCATCCGAGCATATAAAGACCAGAGTCGGAGCACAGCTTGCTACAATTGCTCTCGGTGTTTTGATCTTTATCGATGATTATTTTAACTGCCTTACAGTCGGCTCTGTTATGAGACCTGTTACGGACAAGCACAAGATATCCCGTGCAAAGCTTGCTTATCTTATCGACGCAACGGCAGCTCCCGTATGTATCATTGCACCGGTTTCATCCTGGGCTGCAGCGGTTTCCGGTTTTGTTCCCGGACAAGAGAACGGAATTGCTCTTTTTATATCCACCATACCTTATAACTTCTATGCGTTACTCACCATCGTTATGATGATCTCTCTTGCGGTATCAGGCAAGGATTTCGGTCCCATGGAGATCCATGAAAAAAATGCCATTGAGAAAAACGACCTTTTTACAACGGGCGACAGATCATATTCGGAACCCGAAGAGAAAAAGAATAACAAAGGAAAGGTCATTGATCTTGTCATACCTGTTATTGCTCTTGTTGTTTGCTGCGTTATAGGTATGATCTACACCGGAGGATTTTTTGAAGGAGCAGGCTTTGTAGATTCCTTTGCAAATTCCGATGCTTCCGTGGGACTTGTTTTTGGTTCCTTCTTCGGACTTGTCATAACACTCATTCTTTATCTTGTAAGAAGAGTCCTTACTTTTTCCGAGTGTATGGAATGTTTCCCCGAAGGATTCAAATCAATGGTTGCACCTATCCTTATCCTGACTTTTGCATGGTCTCTCAAAGCCATGACAGATTCACTTGGTGCCAAGGAGTTCGTGGCAGGTCTTGTTGAGGGCTCGGCTGCTGGCTTTGTTAACCTGCTTCCCGCCATCATCTTCCTTATCGCAGTATTCCTTTCATTCTCAACCGGAACTTCATGGGGAACCTTCGGAATACTGATTCCCATTGTAGTCAGTGTTTTTGCAGGCGTTGATAATACCATGATGATCATTTCCATGAGCGCATGTATGGCAGGAAGTGTCTGCGGCGACCACTGCTCACCCATATCGGATACAACCATCATGAGTTCTGCCGGAGCAAGGTGTAACCATCTTAACCATGTTTCCACACAGCTTCCCTATGCACTTACCTGTGCGGTTATTTCATGTGTATGTTACTTTATAGCCGGTTATGCCAAGAATCCTTTTGTCCCACTTATTGTGGGAGTTGTTCTTATCATTTCACTTTGCTATTTCCTTAAGGATACAGGAAAGACATCAGTTTCTTCCGATGATTGATAAGGTTTTAAATGGAGATTATTGCACGTTTTCAATCGGATCTTCCTGAAAAATTCGGTCTTCCCCGTCAGAGCCATTTGGCGCCTCATCTGATGGGGAAGATTATTTTCGATGAAAAATATTCGGATCTGCGGGCTTTTGAAGGCCTTGAAGGATACGACAGGATATGGGTCCTCTGGGAATTTGATGTTAAAGAAGACGAAGGATTCAGGGCAAAGGTAAGGCCCCCTAAGCTTGGTGGAAATACTTATGTGGGAGTTTTTGCCACAAGGTCCCCCTTCAGACCCAATCATATAGGCCTTTCCTGCGTTGCACTTAAGAAGATAGAGACAGTTGACGGCAGGATCGTTTTGACGGTTTCCGGTGCCGATATGATGGATGGGACACGCATAATAGACGTAAAACCTTACCTTCCTTATGCTGATTCCTATCCGGATGCAAGAGGCGGATTTGCCCAGGAAAAAGCGGAAAACCTTAAAAAACTTACTGTTCATATTCCTGAGGACATAAGAGTAAAGATACCTGATGATAAGACGGAGGGACTTATAGAGATATTGTCACTTGATCCAAGGCCTTCCTATCATGATGATCCCGACAGGCAGTACGGACTGTCATATGCGGGATTAAACATCAGATTCACGGTTTCCGGAGACGTGGTAAATGTGATCTCTGCGTCGTAGGCTTTAAGGTATTTGCATCATGCATTTAATGGGATTTATGTGCTTTGGAGAACGGTTTATTTGGGTGTCACAAGTTGACATAATATTAGAAGATTACATATAATCATTAATTAAGCATACTGTAATAATGAGAGTGGTGTTTCTTATGAGGAAAAGGATACTTGATATATTAAGATCAATGACAAAGTCCGTTCCGGGACTCGCATTTATGATGATTTTGGCAATATCTCTGAATGTTTGCGGAAAGATCATTGCAATGCATTTTCAGCTTCCTCTCTGGCTGGATTCATTTGGAACCGTTGCCATAGCATACGCTCTCGGTCCCATTCAGGGAGCTGCGTGCGGACTTGCCACAAATCTTATCTTTGGAATGTTTGTAGAAAAAACATGGATCTACGGTATCGTTGGTGCTGCTGTTGGAATTATTTGCGGCGTCAGTGCACGCAATGGGTGTTTTAAAAATGCCTTTGAGACCATGATCTGCTGTACCAATGCCAGCCTTGTGGCAACTC
>ODAI011293518.1_pt1 | contig 13422 bp, 14 predicted proteins | sample 1539321 | NCBI WGS metagenome assembly ODAI01 (sample SAMN02144231, study PRJEB22623) | gut metagenome | biome: sheep rumen | host: Ovis aries | place: New Zealand
ATGTATTTCGAAAGGCTCCGACACCACTTTTGAATCCAGACAAATAAACTGGTGAAAAAAGCTTTCTCTATAGGGAACAGTATCGGCTACGGACGGCCGGCGACTCGGGTCAAAGGGAATATTTTCCAGGCAGGCTCATCAAAAATGGGCCTTTTTCTATGCCCCGCCCGAAAAATATTTCTTATTATTTACCTGCATAGGAAATTTCTCCTTAAAAGAGTCCATATGGATCTTTGTTATTCTGACGGCCGGTTTTGTTCTGCTTGGGACCCTGGTGGACCTGGAGCATGACAGAAATGACAGGAGCATAAGCAGGAATCTGGCGGGAGGTCTGGGAATCTACCTGGTACTCAGTTATTATCCATTGCAAAGAAAGTTTATACTGCCTGCTATGGCGGGAACGGCTGTCTGCCTTGCTGCCTCTGTCCTGAGAGCATTCTGGTTCGGGGCAGAGAAGGGAAAAGAGCCAGGGGCGGGCAGGGAAGTCCTTGCCGGTCTGAGGGCTTTCAGGACCATTATCGGCACAGCAGGCGGCCTGGTTCTGGCCCTTATTATTGTTTCTTCTTTATGCGGGACAGGTCTTTATAGTCCCTCTGTCAGGGCTGCAGATTCCGCAGTCCTGCAGAATCAGACTATAGACAAACAGATGGAAACATTGGTCCGGCTGGAAGAAGAGACATGGCAGACTCTCAGCCTGAACGAGAAGCTGGACGTCATGCAGACGATCGCCAATATCGAGCGGCGCTACCTGGGGATTCCCCATGAGATAAATGTGGCAGCGGAATATCTGGAAGAGACCCATGCCGCTCAGTATGAGGATGAACAGCACAGGATCGTCATAAACGTTGACTGCCTGAGGGAAGGGACGGCCTGGGACAATGTAGATTCCCTGACTCACGAGGCAAGACACTGCTATCAGCACTGTCTGACAGAAGCCTATGAAAGAGCAGATCAGAACCTTAAATCCCTGCGCATCTTCAAGGAAGCACGGACGTATTTGGAAGAATTCAAGAACTATAAAGGCGGAGACCAGGACTATGAAGGATATTATAACCAGGCCTGTGAGACCGATGCCCGAGACTATGCGGAGTCTGCGGCCTACGAATATATGAGCCGGGTCTATGCCTATATCTATGAGCAGGAGGAGACGGATGTCTTTACAGATACTGACTGACTGGCCTGTTCCACGGACCTTCATACAAGGCCGATGGAGAACAGTTTCCTGGGTAAGGGGCTGTTCTCCGTTCCCTTTCATGGGTTGGGCACAGGACAGACTCGTTTCATGCATCGTATTAAGGACCGGCAGCAAACGGTTGACAAATCCGCAGTATACCGGATCACAGAGAGACCCGCCTACAGAATAGTCCAGAACCCTTCTCTGCGAATTTTGAAACCGGCTCACATGACCGCAGGACTGTTCTGCCGTTCCGGCAAATTTGCGGTCAAATCCATGATGCGCCACATGTTCCGGATTCCCAGCAATGTGCTGAGGCAGACAGAGCTGCAATCCCTGCCCTGATGGAACACAGGAAGAATATCCGCTGCGGAGCAGAAGGCTGATGACGGCAATAAAATGTCATCTTCGTTCCCGGACATATCAAGATGCGTGATTTTAAGTCCCTTGCACCTTACCGATTTATGCATTAGCAGCATATGGAAAGAAAACTGGATATTTCAGGATAATGCGTGTCTGCCGGCTTTCACTGCACCTATAGAATATCCTGGATGATCATGTACGGAACTGCTGTCAGGACGTTGGGACCAAACGGTAAATCTGCGGTTGATTTTTCCGGAGTGAGAATGAATTTTCATGGGTTTATAACCTGAAGAGATGTATTCTGCATATTGGATGGAAGAGAACGGATAGAGGTATTGGATCAAATCGTATATTATTAAAGAACCCACAGCAAACACTGCAGCTTATTGGGAAGGGTATCCGGTATTCCGGAGACGCTGTTTTTCTATAGAGCATTTATGGTTTTGTCAGGGAACAACAGGTGACAGGGGCTTTCGCATCACAGCTCCAATTTACTGTCTTTCCATATTCACCCGATCTGTTTTGAATCTCAGTGCTTCCCGCTGTTTATCGAATGAATGAAGTGATAATGCCAGACAGCTCATCAGTAAAAGCAGAGGCGGAATTTTTACAGGACATGACTGGCAGACACATTTTTGTAAGAAGTATGTATAAGGCGATTGCAGTGACTGCTGCTTTGATGCCGGTATTCATTTTCAGGCAGCTATTCAGGGAAAGAGACAGATTACTGTATTTCCAGGAACCTGATCTTATGCTGCAAGCTGACAATCCCTTCGCAAAATAACAAAATGAAAGAAACAAAGTATATTGAAAGAAAGGAATAAACATGGATATTCTGATTACGACACTAAGCCTTATTAGTCCCTTTAAATTTTGTTGTACAGAGTACAATCATCCGGTCAGAGATCGTGAAAAGAACGGAAATATTCGTTATGTAATACCGAAAAAACGTACTGATGAGAATAAGAAAGTTCACTATGAATTAGAAAGGAAAATCTGCAAAAAAAACGGCAGTGAACGCACAGAAACCGTTGAGATAGAACCCGTCAGGGGGAATTTCACCAATGAAGCTCCGACTAAATATCTGCTCAACAGAAAAATGGAAGAGTCCTATAGCTTTTTTGATAAGATCATTATTCTGGGAACCAGGGAATGCCAGGAGGATAAGATAGGTGATCTATTCGAAAAGGCGATTAAAGATGCCGGCGGCAGGACGGCAGGTCTTGAAAAAAACAAAGAGAATGCCGGAAAATTCCTTAACATGACAACGCTGGAATATTACGAGTGGATGATTCTTGATCATATCAGACATTTGGAGAAGGGCGATGAGAGCGAGGAAGGAAGAAAGCCTGAAGAGGTTTTGAAGGAAGATGCGGGGGACCTTTTCATTTTCCTGAATGTGGATGACCTTGACAGCGGAACAATATTAAAGGAAATCCAGAAGCTGACTGCCAGCGATCCCATGTCATTTATCTATATGGATTATACCGGAGGAACAAGGGTCACTTCTCTGATTGCCATGATGCTGTGCAGATGGCTTGAGGCGAGAAACTACAAACTGGACTGTGCCGTTTACTGCGATATCAATAACAAGGTCAATACGGTCAAAGACATTACGGAAGAGTATGGGATGTTCGATGCCATCATAGCCCATGACATGTTACATAATCCTGCCAGAAAAAATACATTTGCGGAAAACCGGGATGTGAGCGCAGCATATGGACTCACTGACTACAGGAAGACTTTCACGCCTGAGTACATTAAGCCTGCCGAACCAGGCAAGCCCTTTGTTTTTATCAGCTACTCCCATATGGACTATTATCCCTGCCAGGCTATCATAGAGAGGCTGAAGTCCTGGGGATACCGGATCTGGTATGACGAAGGCATAGGATGGGGCGATTACTGGGAAGATACCCTCAAAAATCATATGGACCAGTGTGAGATGGCCATTGTTCTTTTATCCGATAACTATCTTGTAAGCGATTACTGCAGGAAAGAACTGGAAGCCCTCAGTGCTAAAGAAATGTTCGTAATACGGCTCGGCAATGTCAGCCCTGGAAAGGATATCGTTGAAAAATATCCTTTTCTGGAGGAGAGGCAGGGGATTATCCGCCTGAAGAATAACAGGAAAGACTTCTATCGAAAGCTTAAAGATGGTATGGAATATAGAACTGAAGCGGCTAAGACAAGGGATTTGGCAGATGACTGACATCTGGCAGACTCAGGCTGGGTCTGCTGCTCTTATAAGGGCAGCGGACTGGCCCTGGCGTCAAAAATAATGTGTAAATAATCAAGAGGTAAATCAAATGTTTATTAATTACAGCAATCATCCTTCGGACAGGTGGTCTGAGGAACAGATAACCGCAGCAGAGACAGAATTTGGAAGGATCAAGGACCTGCCTTTTCCTAATGTAGAAGTGGCATTTACAAAAGAGGATATTCATGATCTGGCCGTAAAGGAGAGCGAAAAAATCCTCGGTCTTCTGGCAGAGAGCCATGAAGAGAACGCAGTTATGTGTCAGGGAGAATTTACCCTCTGCTTTTCAGTGGTTTCCATGCTGCAGAAGGCGGGTGTCAAAGTAGTCAGCGCTGTTACGGAAAGAATCACCGAGGAAATGACAGAGAACGGGGTAGGCATCAAGAAATCGATCTTCCGTTTTGCAGGTTTCAGAGAATACTGCAGAGAGTAGAAAAGGAAAATCGAGACAATCAGATTCCGGCAGAGTATGCAGATTACAGACTGTGGGATGGAATGCAGGAATGCAGGATGAAATTCCATACACCGGCCTGCATTAAATCCATGAAAAGCCAGGTCATGGAATTTCAGCCGGAGGCGGTCCTGAAGGCTCTCTGCCGGCGTATCTATATGATGGACTGTTATGCAGGTATTGAAGCACCGCTCTTTGATTCCTATGGACTGCCTTCCTGTTATGACCAGCCAGTCAGCCCGTTATATTTCCACCGCCAGATATTCGGGCTGCCACGATGAGAAGATTCCCCTGAGCGGTATCAAGGGAACTATGGATCTGGAGAATATAGAGGACGACCTCTATGCTCTGCTCCTGGCAGGAGAGATTACCCATATCGGGAAGAATACTAAATTTGGTTTCGGAAGATATACCATGATTCATGAATGAGGAATACATCTTCCCAACCAGGTTAAAAACAGTAACCATGACGCAGAGGGCTTCAAAATATTAAATGATGCCATCAGAAGACGACAGGATTTTCTGCTGCATTGTCTGTTAGAACTATGCATCAGAAAATCCCTGCCGGCAAAATGATTATACGTTGGAAGATTTCGACACACCGGCTGACTGGGGGCGGTGCAAAGCAGTTTCCGGCATCTATAGTATTTATTGCCTCTGCTTCAGGCGGCTGCAGAGCTCGACAAAAACGCTGACAGCCATTCGGGTGAGTCTGTAATCCATGTGATTGCTGCCGACCTCCTCGGCGTGATTGGATGCATTTCTTTCTTTTTTCAGGGCATAATACAAATGCAGACATACATCCAGAAGGCGGCTGTCGGGATGAATGACGTTCCCTGTTACCGGCTTAATGTGGAATATTTCTATCCCATCCTCTTTTTTCAGAGACATATAATCTGTATTGCATATACCGGCAACGCTGGTCAGGAGATGGTCATCCTCTGATCTGAAATAACTGCTGAGAATTTGCCGGTACTCCGATGCTCCGGGAACAGAATCAGACAGCCTTGTGTATAGTTTTAAATTGCGGTAAGAACATCGCCCATCCTGTTCGCTGATGCAAGCATCTGCTTTCAGGTTTTCTTTTCCCATTCGGCATCTTGCATAAGCGCGCGCAAATTCCATAAGCTGTTCGATGCCGGGGCTTTCCGTGCAGCTAAGTTTATTGAAGAGGCTGTTCAGACTGTCTTCCCAATCTCTTATCCTTTCAGCCGAAACGACATATTCTGAAACGACATATTCAAGTTCCGCTTTTCCGCTGTCTGTATCCAAGGTCATCATTTCCAGCCACAATTCATAAAAGAACCGGTCTTTGTCGTATCCGCGGCAGGTAAAGATAAGATTATTAGGTCTGCCGTCGTAATTTACCGAGGGAACCTGGGTCATAAGAGCACTGCTGGTTCCGATGAGCGGCCGGAGAATCTTTTCGATGTATTCAGCCAGAGGCTTGTTTCGGTCTTTATTATCGTACAGCAGGCTGTAAAGCCCTGTGACAATGAGTTCTTTCAGAACGGTTTCTCTGGCTCTTCTGATATCATTGTCTGTTTCTGACGGCAGTATGAATGGATAGTCGTTCGTGGTCAGATAGGTTCTGACGGCATCGAGCCGGCCCTGGGTGCGTGTTTGGGAATCGGAAGTAAGATTCATTATAAACCGGTAGTCGATTGCTTTCTTCTCTGTGCCATAAGAAACATTTTTGATTTCAGTATTCTTATTGCAGTTATTTGCGATTCTATATCTTTGCTTGAAGATACTCCAATTTGCCGGAGATTCCTTCGTCAGATCAAATAAACTCTTTGCCGGGAGATCGTTCCATGCTGCTATTCCCAGGTTACGCTCGATTTTCAGAAGAGCACCTGCCAGAGAAGCATTATTCTTTATCTTGTCTACGGAGCCAAGCAGACTGCCGCATTTCAGAGTATAAGTTCCGCCTGATTCTTTTAATCTCTCCAGGAGCCGGTCTGCCCAGTGTTCGCACAGAGCCCTGAAAAATCCATTTTCAGCATTTTCGACCAGTCTTGAAAATCCGAAGAAAATATTGGTTTCCCGGCTGTAATACTTTGCACCACCGCAATTATAACTGATGTCCTTATCCGTAAGACTATTGTTGATGTCAGTTGTTATCATAGGTCCGCTGCAGTCAGCCTGAACAAAAGCAGGAAACTTTGCTTCGATAAAGGTGAGAGCGGATGTGATAAAAGATTTTTCGCCAAACCATTTTATCTGATCCAGAACGTCATTGCCGTCTCTGATCAGCGGATTATACGTATTATTCAAATCTTCTACGATGAGTCTGAACTGCTCATCATGGTAGGTCTCTTCAGACAGCAGGGCTCCGTCTGCCAGTTTTTTCAGCGCATCGGTAAACCCTTCTGGATTGTTGATCTGCATGCAGCCGTCGATGGTTTCCATGATCTCAAGCAGGCGTGCCTCTGAACTCTCTGTATTCAGATTTCTGGACTGCAGGAAACGCTTCAGTTCATCTACCTTTCCATAGCGTGTAAAAGCGCGGATTCCTGTTACCAGGTCAAGAATCGCATATTCCCTGTTCAAAATTTCAATAGGATGCAGATCGTTTTTCCTGTCGAAACGGGTCGCGAACATGTCCTTAATGGTCACATTTTTATCACGAAGCATCGTGGTGGCTGCGAACATGGTAAACATAAAGGAACGGGATCCGCCCTGCAAATCGATAAAGAGATTTACATGACTTTCCTTAGCCATGGTATTCAGGGCATGCATGACTTCCTGAAGCGGATGTTCTTCCAGGGGGATGGTCATGATATCCAGGTACTGGCGAAGTTCATCCAGTTCAGGACTGTTGCAGCAGATGCTTTCACTTGTCATTGAGGAAGAGCTTTTTTCAGCTTCATATAATTCGTTCGGATAAAGTACTTTACAGACAGTGATGACCTCATCCCTTTCCTTAACCCTGGGGCGAAAAAGCCGGTCGAACTCTTCACTCGTCTGTTTTTTTCCAAGAATAAAATCCTTTATGTTTTCCGAGTAAACACTAACAGCTGATTTTTTCCATTTCTTATTTGTCTTCCAGGTTTCCGAAGTGGTAAAGATGATGATTTTATCCGGTCTAAGCCCCTGGTCTGCCAGTTTGGACAGGAAGAGTTTTGTACCGGGCTCCAGCTGTGAGAGGCCGGAGAAGATACGATAGGAAATCGCATTCCCATTTTTTTCTGTAAAACAGTAATGTGAACCTGCAGGAGGCAGAGTACTCATGGAAAGAAGGAGAACGTTGCTGCTGCCCCGGAGATCTGTAAAATGAGCTTCCTGCACGGTCAGTTCCGGAATTTCCAGCTCCGTTTTTTCCTGCAGGGTATCGGGCTTATTAGCAGGAGCACCAGCTGTCTTTTCGGGTCCACTGGCTGGTTCTGCCTGGTCAGAAGGACTGACTTCAGACAAAAGCAGTTCAGCCTTCCGTGAATAAGGCACGTCGCTTTCATCCAGCAGATCGTTATCGACAATTTTCTGATAATGTATCTGATAGATCCGGCTGATCAGATCCTGTACAAAATCAGACTTTGCCAGGCGTGCTTCCGGGTAGACAGCTCTTATATAAATATCGAGTCTGCGGCTGAATTCATCGGTAAAGCCATAACCTTGAACCTCCAGGGCGCTGAGGGTCTGCGACAGGATCATGCTTACATCGATTGGGGAGACCTGCAGTTTAAGCCCGCAGAGATAATGGAAGAGACGGTAATCCTGCCTGTCGAAAGACTTGAGTTCTTCCAGATCCCTGCTGCCTGTACACAAAATGAAAGAGGGTGTCCAGCCATCTTTTTCCGCATCTTCCAGAATCTCAAATAGCTGCCCTGGCTGGATATCCGACAAACCTTTAACAAGTACGATCCGGTATTTTTTATACAGATTCTTCTTGTATGCCTTACTGTATAATTGTTCTTTTGATGCCAGAAGGCAGCTGTCAGGGAAAAATCTTTCGATCATATCGGCCAGGGCCTCGCCGTATTGGTCTGAATCTTCACTGTCCTCCGCGACGACAGTGATATTAGCATTAAAGATTACGCCATGATTCAGCCGGTTCATCAGTAGGATAAAAGCTCTTTTAAAGGCTTCCGTATCAACCTGATTCAGAAACAGTTTTTTACTGGAAAAGATATCAGAAAGAGCGTCCTTTATCCCGTTTTCGGTTATTGTTCTGTTATTCATGGATACCCCCTGTAAACGTAAGGTTTGCTAGAGTATATCATGAAAGAGGCACAATATGTGTGACAAAGGCGGTAAAAGAAGAATTGAGGCCCAGTCGGGATCTTTGCCGTAAAAGAGTCATATACCGGAGCACAGAATCAGACAGGAGGAGATCGATGCCGGGATTGGACAGAGAAGTGCTTTTTTACCAGCGGCAGAGGTATAGATTTTCATTTCGGGATTTTCTGCCCCGGGTTTTTCACTGCCTGCATAGTAAAGGCTGACTTTATCTGCCAATCATCTCAGGTATGGGCTGTCCTTTTGTTATAAAGAACATCACGGAGACGGTCATCAGGACTGCCTCCGGAGAGACCTGTACCCTTGCAGGAGACTGTCTGGATATCGGGATCCTGGATACCATGAAGCATCTGCCGGCCAATTCCGTGGGCGCCGCAGTCTTCAGCATTATTGGTCATACGGTCATGAAGAGCGACCGCTGCACCGTCATCACGGACAAAATGATCAGGCGCCCTGTTTCATGGCAGGAGCAGAAGGAAGAGGAGATTCTGAAAAGGCAGGCAATGCTGCAGGAAAGGGGCAGAAGAAAAAGAAAGCAAAGGCAGAAAGATAAATCTTTACGCAGGGAGCAGGCAGGTTTTCCAAACGGAATGACTGCCTGCTGTTTTTATCCTGGGATGAAAGCCAAAACGTAAAGCCTTCCGGCCTCCTGGCATTAACACTGTTTGAACCAGCGGTTTATATTTCGCAGAAAGCCCGCATGATATTATTCCACAAAGGGCAGATGGACCAGCCCGGCGGCAGTCCTTAAGTAGCCGCAGTTCCTGCGGCAGAAAAGGAGGAAAAATGAGACAGGACCAGTTTGAAGAACTGATGAAGGCAGCGGAAAAAGGCGATTATATGAGCATAGGCATAAGCGATGACGACAGGCCTTTCGGAGGCTGCTTTGTTCCATGGAGGAAAACTGGAACAGCCATGAACATGAAGCTGCCCAGGGTGATGATCACCCCGGAGGATCTTGAAAATGCGGATATCCGGGAAGCCATGAGAAAGTGCACTCTTGTCGGCTGCTACATTTTCACGGCCCTTTCTGATTACAGCTTTCTTTCGGAACTGAAAAAGCTGAGAGATATTTTCATACTGCACGGGGAGAACATAAAGGATCTTGAATTTGTAAGACCGCTGACGGACTGTTCATGTTTTACATTGAAGAAGCAGATATACCTACGCTGGCACCGCTTGTGGAAGCCTGCTCCGGGGAAGAGTCGTTTCCGGGAAAGTGCTTTGGCTTTTACAGGTGCCGGGTGGAGGACACATCGGTTCTTGAAGATATTGACTTTATCATATCGGAACTCATGGTATGGGGGGCAGAGGGAGACCGGAGAGACAGGTGGAAGGTGAAGAAGAGAAAAGCCTCGTGGTTCAGATTTTACAGATAGGACAGACCTGCCCGCCGCAGGACCAAAAGACCGGCGCCGGAGCCATCCCCCTTTCGGGGGCGGCCCGGCGCCATGCACATTTCAGAATAGTTGAATGGAACAGGGAGAGAAAGAGGCTTACTTCAGGGAGTAGCTGGTGGCGGTATAGACGGACATACCTGCATTTCTGCTGTTCAGGTCAGCCCAGGTGTACGTGTTCTTTGAGACCGTATTCCTGCCGTCCAGATTTGCTTCTACAAAAGTTACGCCGGAGGATGTTACAGAGTAGACGATGGCAGAGTGGGAGCCGGTATGTCTGCGTCTGATCTGAACGAAGTCACCGGGGCGGGCGCCGGCAAAGAGGTTCTTTGCGGAGGCTGCCGTAAGACTGCCGCTGGATGCTACGAGCTTCATGCCGGAAGTGGAGTTCAGCTTGTAGTTATTGGGCTTGCTCTGTGTTGAGCCGGGCGTGATCTTGAAGCAGAGGTAGAATACATTCTTGGCATAACCCTTGCACTGCTCGTTCGAACGGTAGCCTGTAAACCTGGAGCCCTGCTTCATGACTGTGCTGCTGTTGTAGGTGAGCTGACCTTTCAGGATCTGGTCCAGACGGCCTGTTACACCTCTGCCGGCAACGGGCTGGGAAGGCGCATTGTTTGTGCCCTTCATGGCATTCAAATCAGAGCCGGTCACCCAGGCGTACTTGTAGCCGCCGCTTACGGGGTACTTGATCTGTGTGTAACCGTTCCTGCTGCCGAGGACCAGGACTTTGTCGCCTGCATAGACAGAACCGTATTTTGCGCCGCCGGGTCTTCTGTAGGTGTTTACTTTTGCCTTTGAGGTGATGCTGGAGCCGCCTGTCGCAGTCAGGATCGCTGAGGTGTAGATGTATCCCGTCTTGGTTCCCCTGCTGACGGGGTAGGTGACCTTTGTGTAGCAGCTGGTCACATTCAGAACTGTGATCTCATCGGAATCGTAGATCCAGCCGTAACCGTTTGTCAGTCCGGTATTGCTGTATACTCTGGTATTGCCCGTATTGATGGTGTAGCACCTACGGGTCGATGCCGCAAAAGCAGGCATGATCGAAGTAATGCAGAGAATCATAGTCAGGAGACATGTTAAAAAGATTCTTGAGATTTTATTCTTACGCATAAAGAATTTTCCTTTCAGTCGAAATTATATTAATGCCATACTGGCCGTTGTTTTTGAGACGGTTGTTAGCGTCGGGTAGAAAGGGCCACTCCCGAGCCGGGTAAAAAAGGCCAATTTCAGACGAATAAAAAAGGCCATTACTCTGTTCTGCCATCTTCTTATATAATGATGAGTGCCAACGCATCAATTAATAAGGAGGTATATGAACGAACAAGAACGTAATGACCTTCAATCAACTATAACACATGCTCTGGAGGAAATGAAAGCTGAAGCAGGTGCCTCGTTTGATCTTGAGAAGGTCAATCTCTCTGAACTTCAACGCAGGACGGGAATCAGCCGTAAGCGTCTGCGTAAGATAAAAGAGGATGGATTTGTTGTAAAGCCGCATAAGCTTTCCGGCATTACCAAAGCTAAGACTGTACTCACTGGATTCACTGGAATCATCGATAACCTTTTATCAAAAGGGGTTAAGAATTCAAGTGTTATTAAGGAGCAGTTGGACGATGCTGGTTATAAGGGTGGCATTACAAGAGTCAAAGACTATATAAAAGCGCACTTGGATCTTTTGCCTGCAAAGAGGCATCTTGTTTCTCCCCAGGGAAACCGTGGAAGAAGATATACGACCGACCCCGGAGTATGCTATCAGATGGACTGGGGATTCGTAAACGTTGAAACAGATGTAGATACTTCTTACCGAGCTTCTTGCTTTGCAATGATCTGCCATCACTGTGGTGAAAGATTTACAGAGTATTTCCCTAATGCAAAGCAGGAGAATCTTTTTATCGGAATGATCCATGCATTTGAAAGGATGGGTGTGCCGAAATATATTCTTACAGACAACATGAAGAGTGTAGTGAAAGAAAGGGATTCTGAAGGCCATCCTATTTGGAATAATGAATATGCCAACTTCATGAAAGCTGTCGGATTCGAAACGAAGCTCTGCAAGCCCCGGCATCCATTTACAAAAGGTGCTGTCGAGCGCCTTGTGAGATTCATCAAGAACAATTTCATGGAGGGACGCACTTTTTCAAATGTTACGGATCTTAATTATGAAGCAATCAGATGGTGTGACAAGCAGAACAGCTGTTACCATGACGGAGTCTGCTGTATTCCTCATCAGGAGCATATGGAACACTGCATGGAAGTTGCAGTACCACTTGAGATGACCGATGAAATCAGAATGTATCTGTGGCCGCTCAGGAAGATCTCATTTGATGGTTTTGTAAGTTATGACGGAAGAAATTTTGGCGTACCATACTGGTATAAGGAAAAGACTTGCAGGGTATGCCGTGATGGCTATACTCTGCATATCCGTTCTACCGATCTGAAACAGCTCCTTACAGAACATAATGTGACTTGGAGCCGCCGCGCCAGCTTTTGCGAAAATCAGTTTTCTGATGCACAACCGGAGGAATTTCCTACATCTCCTGTAAAAACCACCATATACCAGCAGACACCCCCTTCGAATAGCAGTGACTTTGACAGTTTTAATTTTGAGAAGGAGGTGGAATGGTAATGAATACTTCTGTATTTGATCGCACCGCCACCTGTTGTATTCCGTTAGGAATTGACCTTTCTGCAGGCGAACTGGCGGCTTACGTAAATGAAAAGCAATTATCAGAAGAACAAACAACTGCGATTGCAGACCTTTTCCTTTATCTAGAGGAAAAGAAAAGCCAGGCAACACTGGAAATGCTTCTGAAGTTCAGCAGGCTGCCACTGAAAGTACCCAAAACCTTTGAAAACTTCGATTTCAGCCGGATCCAGGGCAAAGATTCAGAGTGCCTTAAGAACCTTAAAATGCTTTCGGAGATACATGCCAGGAAAAACATTGCATTTATCGGTCCTCCCGGAGTCGGAAAGACACATCTGGCACAGGCATATGGAAGGGCATGCTGTCATGAGAAAATGAAAGTCTATTTTCTGAAAGCATCTGAATTAAAAGCCAAGTTCATGCAGGGTAAAAGGGACGGTACCGAGGATAAGGTAGTGGGTGCTTTGCTGAAGCCATCCTGCCTGATCATTGATGAAATCGGACGGTGCAACTTTGACAAGGAGTGCACCAGAATGTTCTTTGATTTAATTGACCGACGTTATGAAAAGGACTGTCCGAACTGCATGATCTTCACAAGTAACAGACAGCCTAAGGACTGGCAGGAATTCTTCAATGCTAAAGATGACCTGAATGCTGCACTTGATCGTCTGTTTGACGATTCGAAGATCATTAACATCAGTGGCAAAAGTTACAGAGGTCGAAAGCGAGAAATCTATGCAGTTGAGGCAAACTCAAATGTAAGCTCAAGTCATGGAAACAAGAACTATTAAAACGTAAGTATTTTTATTTGTAGAGTTGGTGCGTTGGCCTTTTTTATTCGACTTCAAAATGGCCCTTTTCACCCGACTTGGAATGGCCGTTTTCGCCCGGCTC
>ODAI014208094.1_pt1 | contig 13422 bp, 9 predicted proteins | sample 1539321 | NCBI WGS metagenome assembly ODAI01 (sample SAMN02144231, study PRJEB22623) | gut metagenome | biome: sheep rumen | host: Ovis aries | place: New Zealand
CTCTTATCTGTCCCTTAGGTGTGCCTTAGGTGTCCCTTTGTTTTGTAAGGGAAATGAGGGGGAACGTAAGGGGTACATATGCGCCACCTAACACGAGACACTGGTTTCACACTTTTTTACAGAGCGGCTTCCAACCGTACAGGTCGATATTTTTTCTACGTGATGCGGTTTTTTCTGCTTCGTATATACGTTTTGTCATAATGCTTTTAGCTAACGAACATCCGCTTTCTTTTTGTCATTTGCGATATCAAAAGAAAATTACGAAGTCGTGACTTATCTTAAACACAGAGTGCAGAGGGCTCAGAGAAAAATAAATTATTTTGAGGGCACGAACCTTTAGCTCGGCGTAGCCAATAATCATAAATTATGATTTCGGTATCGAAATCCATTTTTGATAATTAAATTCTTACACAAGAATATTTATAATAATTCACTTAAAAAAGCTACGGAGCACCTGCGACCTCTGTGTCCTCTATATTTATCAACGTGTTAAGTCGGGAAACCTCCGTGTCCTCTGTGTTCTATTTTTTCAACTTTTTTGTCTGAAAAGTTTGTTTGAATGGAAATTTGTTGTACCTTTGCACCCGATTAACAAAAACTCCAGTGCCTCTGACCCCAATAAAAAGTTTAGAGACATTACTCATAACTAAATATAAAAACGATTAACTATCTGTGTTGATATGATTACAAATCAATCAAATAAATGTGTGGTAAACAATGTTAAAATGACTGAAATATTTGGTCATTTCAATAATTGTGTTATTACTTACTTACTTACTTACTAATGTAACTATACACCCAATATATTCCGTGACTAAGTCCGTGATATAGTCAACTCAAGGCTATATCACGGACTTAGTCGTGTATGGTCACGTATAGCCTTGAACAAGTTAACCCCCAAATAACAAATTAAATGAAGAAAAAAAATCTTTTGTTGATGATGCTTTGTGCATCGTCCTCTTTGTGTCATGCTCAGAAGATTAAGTTTGAGTATGATTCTTCTGGAAACATTGTTTCCAGATACGTTGCAGATAAATATGAATCTGTTTCCTTCGGTAATTATGAGTTAAGGGTAAGCCCAAGTCCAACAAAAGGTCCACTGAACATTAAGGTGCTTACAGATCATGGTCAGCGCCTTGTCTCTGGTCACATGGATGTTATTATTCGCCCTGCTCAGGATTCCAGTTATTCTGGTTATAGTGGGTCTTTTGACTCCTGTGATGCAAGTATGGATATTTCGTCTCCATATCTTCTTCCTAAGGGAGTTTGTATCGTTATTGCTTTTGTTTATCCTGAAGGACAGAAAAATCCGACACAGGTTCAACTTAAAATTGTAAAGAAATAGTTTTAAGGTCTATATTTATATGAAGAATAAAATACTAATTTTCTTGATGCTGTCATTTGTCAGCATCATATCCTTGTATGCTCAAGAATATGATTTCTCCGATTATGTTCATGGAGGAAGTAATCGTGGAATTGTAGGAAAGATAGATGATGAATTCTCAGTTACTCCATCTGGACAAGTATCATACGAGATTCCTATAACAATCACTGGGGGAACAGGTGGTGTTGCTCCTAAATTGTCTGTATCGTATAGCAGTTCATCTGCAATTGGTTTGCTGGGCTGTGGCTTTGACCTTACGGGACTGTCTATGATTCAACGTGTTCCTGCAAACAGGTTCAATGATGGTTTTTCTGGTTGTGTCGAAGTAACTGCTGCCAGATTTGCACTTGATGGCTCACGTCTTATTCAGATAAAGAAAGAAAAAGGAAAGTGTTTGTATTCGACAGAACAGCAAAACTTTGCACGTATCATTGCTTATGGCAATGATGCAAATCCTGATAGTTTTGTCGTCAATACAAAGGATGGTTTGACTTATCTTTATGAATCAAGTTCGTCTTTGCTTGGAAGTACTTCTCCTTCTTTGTATTGGATGGTAACAAAGGTTTCTGATACGAATGGAAACTATTTTGATGTTGTTTATGGCGGAAATAAAAGTGATAACGAAATTTATCCAGAAAGAATATGGTACACCCGTAATGATTTGAGAGGACTTGATCCTTGTTATTCTGTTATATTTGAATACAAGTCAATATCTGCTCCAAGAAAGTATATTTCTGGTTTACCTGTAAGGAAAAGTCATATCCTTACGAGTATTAGCCTTTATTCAGGAAGTGTTAAACTTAAAGAATACAGTTTTAGCTATTTGGATAAAGTCGGTAACGCTTTTCTTGATGAGGTAAATTTGAAATCATTTGGAGGCAAGTCCTGGGAATCATTGAATCCTACAAAGATAGACTGGTCTTTCCTTTACGATTATGAATTCTCGCAGACAAAAGAATATATGAACTTACCTGTTAAAGAAAGTAAATTGTATGTTCTTGATTTTAATAATGATGGTTTGTCTGATTGCTTGTCTGTTCCTGCTAAGTCTGATATTTGTGAGTGGAAATTGTTTGTAAGTACAGGTGAGGATAAAAACAATTTCACAGTGACGAGTAGTGGAGTCTTTACGGATAAATACAACAATGCTCTGAATGGAAAGGTAGAAGATGTTGTAACTGGAGACTTCAATAATGATGGCTACATGGATTGTGTTGTGATGGTTCATGTCGGTAATGCCTACAAAACATATTTGTATCTTAACACTTTGACACTTAATACTTCGAATAAACAATTGTATCGTACATTCCAAATGGAAAGAGAATTGGATGACCAATGTGAAAAGGGAGAGCTGAGTGTTGTTGAAATTAATGATGATGGTATTCCTGATTTGTTTATCCGTTTTAATGAGAAAAAAGGTTATCTCAAGAAGTATGTTTCACGGATTGATGGTGGTTGTGTTACTCCTTTGGAGAAATATGGTGACCAAGATTTCGGCAGCGGTTTCAAATTTGACAAAGTTAAGATTATTGATTTTGATGGCGATGGATTGAATGATATCCTTGACCTGAGGGATAATGGTTATACTGTTTATTCTCTGGCACATGATTTACAATATAAAAAGGTCGCATCTGGTGATTATCCTCGTAAAGGCGATTATGTATATTGTGGTGATTTGAACGGTGATGGAAAGACAGACTTGTTGTGTGCTGGTGAATCCAAGAAATGTACTCCTTATTTCTCGACAGGTAAGGAATTTGTCAAGTTGTCATCAGGTTCTAATACCTCGGCATCAGGTAATGGAGAAATCGATTTGTTTCCTGCAAGCGAGAGTGAACTGTTCCTCGTCGATTTGAATGGTGATGGATTGGATGATGTTGTTGGTATTGACAGAAAAAAGAATAGGAATATATCCTCTATCTATCCACAAATATACATTAATAAGGGTGAATGTCTTTTTGAGAAAAGGGAAGGTCCTTGTCAACGCCAAATACTGCCTTTGGAAATCTGTTCATGCTATGTAGGTGATTTTAATGGTGATGGTAAGCAGGATTTTCTGTGTGCTGGTAATCCTGATAATACTAAATATAGCAAATATAGGCGTGCTGAATTGTATTGGATGTCAGTCGTTCCAAATAACCTTGTTTCTCGTATTACTGATGGTATGGGTAATTCTACTGTGATAGAATACAAATACATGAGTGATAAGGAGGTATATTCTAAAGGTAGTGCTCCATGTGAAAACGTGAAGCCGATATCTGGTTCTTGGCCTTTGGTATATCAGGTTAAGACTCCAGATGGTAATTTTGGAGTTGATACGGTTCGTTATTTCTATAATAACGCTTTGATGCATACTGGTGGTCGTGGTGTCCTTGGATTTGAATCGATGACGACATTGGATTTGACATCAAACACCAAGACAATACAGACGAATGCTATTGAGAGTTCTAAGTTTATACTTGCACCATATTCTACCGAGACTTATGTTAATGACAAACTTGTTTCTGAAAGTTCAACAGACTATGAACTAGTCTTGAACTCGGATAATGAATCAGTATATTCGTATCTCCCTATTATGAAGGCAGAGCGTGAGTATGAATATAATAGTGGAGAGTGCATAAAAGACATACTTACTTTTATGCAATATGATGAGTATGGTAATGTTACAGAAATAGAAACTGACGATATGGTTTCTACAACCCAAACGACAAATGAGTATGAAAATGATACTGAACGTTGGTTTTTGGGGCGTCTGAAGAATTCAAAAGTAGAGAAAGCTTCTGAAGGTTATAAAGAAGTTCGTAAGTCTGCATTCGAGTATGATAAAGCCACAGGATTGCTCTCTGCTGAAATAATCGAGCCTGACAACAAGAAGTTAGGATACAGAAAGACTTATGAACGTGATGCGTATGGCAATATCACAAAGAGTACTACAACTCCATTTGATTCAAAGCTGACTCCACGTATTACTGAGAGCAAATACGAAAAATATGGCAGATTCCTTGAGAATGAAACAAATGCTTTGGGCTTTGTTCAATCATACGACTTGGATGAGTATAGAGGATTGGTTCTTAAATCAACGGATGCAAACGGACTTGTAACGGAAAATACCTACGATGCTTTCGGTAATGTTGTGAAGGTTCAGACACCTTTAGCGACAACATATACTACAACTGGTTGGGTAAAAGAGTTTTATAGTGGCAAAGTTGGAATACAATCAAAAACAGGTTTTCAGTTTGTCGCTCCAAGTACAGCCAAGTATTTTGTCTTTACTGAAACTCCGGGACAACCTTGTTCGATTGAATTCTTTGACTGTCTGGGAAGGAGTGTACAGACTGTCACAGTAAATGATTATTATGATGAAAAGGGCATGGGCTCTGCCCGTAAAAAGGTTGAGACTGGCAGATCTTACAATAAGAAAGGACAGGTAGATTTAGAATATGGTCCATGTTTTGATATGGGAGATTATGTCCCTGCAAGTTATATATATTATGATGAAGTTGGACGTGTCATAGAAAAGATTGACCGAGACAATGATACTGTTCGATTCGAGTATAATGGATTTGTAACTACTGCTATAGATGCAATGGGACATACCTCCGAAAAGGAGGTTGATATGCAAGGCAAGATGGTAAGAAGTACGGATGCCTTGGGTGGTGAAATTTTCTATTATTATGATGCGTCAGGACGAAATGTTAAGGTTGTTGGCCCGAAGAAAGAAATCACGATGAGCTACGACATTATGGGCAACAGAATATCTATGCGTGACCCAGATGTCGCAGATGTCGCAATTATAACTTCATATAATGCATACGGTGAGGTTGTAAGGACTGATGACTGTCATGGAACAACTACATTCGTATATGACAAGGGGGGACGTTTGGTACAGGAAAAACGTCCTGATATGACTGTTTCCAAGTCGTATGACAACCAACTTAAAGGATTCCTTGATTATGTAAAGAATGATAAGGTACAGGTAAACTACTATTATGACGAATATGGAAGGACAATTCGTGAGACTCAGGAAGATGATAATACCCAAAGAACTGATGAGGTTAATTATGAATATGATGATTACAGTCGCCTTGAATTAACAACTTATCCAAGAGGCTTAAAAGTAAGAAATCATTATTCGCGTACAGGAGTCTTGTTGTCTGTTGAAGATGCATATGATAAGAACAAATGTTATTGGCGCTTAGGTTATAATGAATATCAAGCACCTAGAGCCATCAATGCAAGAGGACAAATTCTTTGCGAGAAATATGGAAATGGTGTTATTACGGATGTTGCGTATTATAATGAAAGTGGTCGTATAAATAACATAAGGGTAAGCCCGAACTATGGATTATTGTTGGAATGGTCTTATCAGTATGATAAAAACGGTTGTCTAAAAGAACGTACAGACAATAAGCGAGACCTTACGGAATCATTTGATTATGATGACCTCGACCGTCTGATATGTGCTAAGAAGAATGGAGAAGCATATCAGACAATGCGTTATGATGCAGCTGGAAATATCATATATAAATCCGATGTTGGTGAGTATGTCTATGAAGAAAACTCCAACCGATTGAAGGAGGTGAATTCTACTTCGTACAAGCCTATGGAGTGGGATGAGATACAATATACTTCGTTCAACAAGATTCGTAGTGTCGTTGCAGGCAGGAACAGAATGACCATCAACTATGGCCCTTCCAAGAACAGAACTTCAATGGTCATTGATGAGAATGGGCAGAAGACCACATACGGTTATTTTGGCAGTTTGTTTGAATATGTCCAGAAAAATGGTGAAAGTACATATAAAAACTATATCTTTGCAGTTGGAAAGTGTGTTGCCATTGTCGAGAATGTAGTCACATCCAAGACTTCCAAGACAAGGACACTCTATGTGCATCATGATTATCTTGGCTCAATACTGGCATACTCTGACGAAAATCAGAATCTTGTGTCGGAGTTAAGCTATGATGCATGGGGACGCAGGCGTAATCCTGACAACTGGGAATATTACGATAAGATTGCAGATGCAGATGCTTTGCAAAATCGTGGTTTTGGAGGACATGAACATCTTGACTTGTTTGAGATGATAAACATGAACGGTCGTATGTACGACCCTGTTCTTGGACGTTTCCTTTCCCCAGATCCATTGATTCAGGCTCCTGACTTTACTCAGAGTCTTAACCGTTACAGCTATTGCTTGAACAATCCGTTATCATTGATTGACCCAAGTGGTTATAGCTGGTTCAGTAGGAACTGGAAGAGTCTTGTTGCTGCATGTGTCGGTATTGCAGCATCAGTAATTACTGCAGGTGGTGCTTCAGGCTTGGGTATTGCCATTATTGCAGGTGCTGTGGGAGGTGCTGCCTCCGCATTTACCAATGCTCTCCTTAATGGTGCTAATGTCGGTGAAATCCTGAAATCCACCATTGGTGGAGGACTCATGGGGGCATTAAGTGGAGGCTTGAATTATTATGCTGGTGGTGGAGATTTCTTGTTGAGACTTGTCAAGCATTCATGTTTTGATGCAGCCATGGAAGGAATTCAGGGAGGTAATATGCTTCATGGATTTATTTCTGGTGCTATAAATGGTGCTTCGGATACGTTTATCGGTGGCATGGACATGGCAAAGGGACTTAGAATTGCCTGCAATGCAGTCATTGGTGGAACTGTATCAGAAATTGGTGGAGGCAAGTTTGCCAATGGTGCTATCACAAGTGCATTCAGCATGATGTTCAATGGACTGATGCATCAAGAAACAGCCAGCCCTGAGGATGATGGTTTCTATGAAGCCTGTGGTGTCACTGCTGCTGCAATTGTGGCAGACGATTTAACGGGTGTAGGTATAGGTGATGACTTTTTGTTGCTAGGTGTTGGTGCTGCAGCAGCAGGCAAAGTTGTATATGATAATGCGACAACCGTATGGGAATATACTAAAAAGTTTGGTTCTGAAATGATCGTAAATGGTAAACGCGTTATCGATTCTTTTAGAGAAACAATACCAAAAGTAAATAACAACGTAAAAAATTCCGTAAAACAATATGGAGAACATAAAAAGAATGCTCGCCCATCAACGGAAAACAAGCATCAGAATGGACAAGCGAGGAAAGCAAAAGACAAAGGTAATGAAAAGGGTGATGCGAGACGCAAAAGATATAAATAAATGAAAATAGTAGAAATTAAAATCAGACGTTTTAAGGAGCTTGTAACAGGCATCCTTTTAGGTAGTGGTGCACGTTGGTCTTTCGTAAGACTAAATGTTGTTGACTATGTGTTAGATGGGTTCCAATTTACGAACAAAAGATACATTGACAATGTTTGGGGAATAAAAGAAGATTCGTTGAAGTATAAAATTTTATCAATAAAGAATAGCTCAAAAGATATCTTGTCAATAATTGATTCTAATATTTTGGAGAGTGACAATATGCTATATTCTTTTCTAAAAGATAATAACATGTTGGTTGCCGTTTGTTTGCACTGTGAGGACGTTATATATGTTGGTAAGATAAAAGAGATTAAAGCCAAATCTTTTATTTTAGATTCGTATGATACGGAACTTATGAAAAGTGGCATCATTAACATTGAGTTCAGCAAGGTTAGATATGTACAGGTTCATACTGATTACCTCGATTCTCTTGGCTTACTTTTAGACAAGGTAATTGAGAATGAAATGTGATTTCTAATCCTGTATTATCTTGATTAATGAGTTTTAAAAGTATGTGGGCACATTTTTATGCGCCTACATACTAAAAACTAACTATAATGAAACATAATATGTTTATGACTAAACTAATGAGGACAGTAATGCTTACTGTCATGCTGATGCTAAGAGTATCGGCTTTTGCTCTTGATCCTGTCAAATATCTTGACGAGAATGGACAGGAGCAGTGGGTAACGGATTATACAGAAATTGATATCCCTTATCCTTGGGTACAGGATTATGAATATGATTTTGGGTTGAAGGATGGATGGTATGTCGTGAAGAAATCATTTGTAGGAGTTCAACAGACAGTACTAAGGGGCGGTCACGCACATGTGATTATTTGTGATAATTGTGTGTTTGATATGTATGAGTTTATGGTACTTTCTGGTTCTATCCATATTTATTCTCAAAGTTTTGGGGAAAATATGGGTGTGATGAATATACATGATGTTGTGGACTATAAACTTTTTAGTTCCTTTGCTGTTAATGGCGGAAATGTTAATTTCCTGACAACTTTTAGGTCTAAGGATCCAAATATTTTGTGCTATACTTTTACCATGAATGGGGGCAACTTGTTTTTCGGTACTGATGAATATGGCAGGAAATATAAATTTGAATCTCTTATAAGGTGCAGTGAAATGTATCTGAATGGAGGGACAATAAGTACTGACCGTACAGATGCTTTTGCAGTTGCAAATAATCATCTGGAGTTTGGCCATTCTTCATGTAATTTTGTCGGAGACTTCGTTAAATTGTTTTATTATGGAGATGATGATATAAAGATTTATGATGGCTTGACTGTTAAGTTGAATGACAAAGAGTATGTCGGTTCTATTCCGTATGACATTACTGATTATGAGACAATCAGCCATGTTGAGGCTGCTTATGATGATGTGGTTGGCATAGAACAGAATGACATTAGTGAAGATAATGATGATAGATGGTTTACCCTTGATGGTGTTTGTCTTGTGTCAAAACCATCAACGAGTGGTATGTATATTCATGGAAAGAAAAAGGTCTATGTAAAATAAAGATTTATGAAAACGAATATTAATATAAGGACAGTGATGACTGTCGTATTTTTTCTTATGTCATCTTACGTTGCAATGGCTCTTGACCCTGTAATGTATCTTGATAAGGATGGCAAACAGCAATGGTGTACTAACTATAAGATTATCACTGGCGAAGAAAGTGTCCTTACACGTGGATGGTATGTGGTAAGTGGTGATGTCCTCTGCAATTATAAGTCCTGTCACTCTGGTCTTATCGAAGTTCGTGGCAATGTTCATATAATCCTAATGGATAATAGTGCTTTTAAATACGAGAATTCTTATGGATTTGTGGAAAGTGAGGAAGAAGACGTGTTTTTCAATTATGCAACTCTTAATCTCTATTCCCAAAGTTATGGCGATAATATGGGTAAGATTGTTATGAATATGGGGAACAGATATGCTTTTGGCACATACAACATGAATATATTTGGTGGAGATATTGATATTACAGATACTGGTGGTGATTGCGCCTTCCATTGTCATGAGTTAACTATGTGGAATGGAAAAATCAATATTCATCAAAAACAAAGTATAAGTACTAATTTCTTGAATCTTTATGGTGGTGAGATACATTGCGATAAGAGTTTAAGGGTTCATGCTGGTTTGAAATTCGGTCAGTCAAAGTCTGGTTTGATACTTGATATCGGTGGATGTATAAATCTTAATGGTATGTTTAATTTCTCTGGAGATGCTGTTATTGAGGATGGTGTTACGGTAGAGGTCTTCGGAAAGACATATACAGAGAAGATTCCTGCATCAGATATGAAAAGCAGAGATATTTGGTCGCGGGATAAAACTGCGATTTTATCTGCAAAAACTTATGATGCGGTATCTGTTGGCGATGTGTTCTGTACAGAATCTAAAACCTCTGGCTGGTACACTATAAATGGCATCTGCTTGAATGATAAGCCAATATCCGCAGGAATATATATTTATGATGGTCGTAAGGTCGTTGTGAAGTGATAAGTATCATACTTACATTACATAAAGTGCCACTTTTTGCCCACTCCCAATCCTATGGAGTTAAAAGTTAAAAATGAAAAGTTAAAAGCTGAACGGAGAAAGAGAGAATCCTATAAAGGAAACATGATGAAAATGTACCTTTCTCAGTATGTTGTTTAGGCATCTTGGGCAAGTGATTTTGATACCTTGGGCAAGTCATTTTGAGTTAGTGGGTAACTCCATGTGAGTTACCCACTAACTATATTGCAGTTACCCACTAACTCGAATGGGCACTTCTTTTGAAGTTCTGAGTCGTGTGAACTATGAGTTATGGCGTGAAGTCTGGATTCTTATGCTTGATGTTTTTGTTGTACCACGTTGTGAAATAATTATTCCATGTTATGGTACAATGAGTTCTTACGGGCAAAAGTAAACAGCCTACGGGAAACTTGGAAAAACACCAAACAGACGTAATAATGCGATATCAGGTTAATTTACACTGTGGCATAGAAACGCATTCTGGTTTTTCCATTACTTTTTCTCTGAACAACTCTGAATTATCAAAAACACGATATATATTAAGCACAATATCAAGGTAATTATCAGAGCCATCATCTCTTTTATGATAAAAAGGACGAATTACTTTACAATTATTGTGTTTAAAAATTGTATTAAGAAGCGTCCTATCTGATGTTCCACACGAATGTCCCATAATATACACCTCAAATTCATCCATCGCAATAAATTCTTTCAGCCTACGATATTGGTTTGTCTCAAGATACTTTATAGATTTTACATTTTTCAGCAATTCATTTTCATTAACTTCAACCAATTGCTTAAATTCAGTATCAAGTTCATCTCCATAGCCAAATATCATAGACTCTACATTTGACAAATCACCATGAATATTGTTGTTTTCAATAGTTTGCTGGTATTCTTCTATGCCACTAACTTTTTCCGACATTATACCATATTCACTTAAGTAAAGATTTATTGTATGAGTATAATTGAAATTAAGAACCATAATATGGAGTGTATCAACAGGAAATCTCACAATATTTTGTTTGCAATAATCCGGACTTATGTCTACAATGTCCTCAATAGGCTTCATTATTGTTTCTTTCATTCCATCTATTGGCATAACATTTTGCAACGAAATTAGATATTGCGCTAACTCCTGTTTCAACAACAGCATTTGATGATTCAACCCTTTGCATATTTCAATGTTTTTATGATTATCTTTTAATAACGTAAAATAATCATATTCAATGTCAACCCAATTTTTCGTCTCAAGACTTTTTGTGATTCGAATTAGTAAAGATGACAAATCAAGAGCTACAAGCCTTTTCCACTGTAAATGATACAGGAACGTCATTGGTGAAGATATTTCACGGGTGTTTATTTCGGTTAGTATTTCATGTTTTAAATAGTCATTATCATATTTATTCGGATTGATTTTAATCCGAAGTAATTCATTGTTAATTTCATTTGATTTTTTCGAGCCAATGGATTCTTTAATACTATTGATGATTTTTTCCAAATACCATTCTATAAAATCCTTGTAACTGGTTTTAAGTCCGTGAGCTAAATCGAAACCGTTTCCGACAATAATAAGTTTATTCATTATAATATTGTTTAACTATATCAAATCCTTTTTAAGCAAAATAGAGGTTTAGGAATTCTATTGGGGTAGAGACTTTAATCTCAGATTGCGAGAAGTCAGACGGATTTCTTGTTACGATTATATCGGCAGATATCGTAGAAGCAGAAAGATATTGTGTACAATCTTCAAAATCACTCCATTTTGCAGAAAGGGCTTTGGATATAATCTCTTTATCCATGGGGGTAGTTTGGCACAAAGAAAAAAGTCCTTGCATAGAGTCATACAAGGATGTCAAGTCATATTTCTTGCGCAATATGTAGAATGCATTTACGAATGTTGTTGCAGATACAACGATTTCGATTTCCTTTCGTTTTGCAAGGTCTATGATTATTGAGGCAGGACGATAGAACTCTTCACGTTGTGCGTAGAAATCAATTATTACATTCGTGTCAAGAAAGACTTTCATAAATATTTATCCTCCAATATGTCCGTAAGTTCTTCTTTGTAGTCGTCCCCCAGGTCCTGTCGTACCTTTGGCATTAAGGATTTTGTTGCTTCCGTTATAGGTCTGTTCCACCAAGAAGGACGTTTTTCATTTTCTACAGAAGAAGCACTGACTTTTGATGCCATCATGCAATTTGTCAAGAACTTAATAGCCCATGCCATATCCTCACGACTCATTGTACTTGCAATGTCCGTAATCTGCTGTCTTCTGTTTTCCTGCTGTGCCGTTAACATCATAATCCTACTGTTTTTAATTAGTTGCGCCAAAGGTACAATTATTTCATCATACAACAAAGGGTATGCAAGAAAAACTTATCCTTAGGCTATATAAACATGGAAATGAGTCATTCAAAATTATAATCATCAAAGTTATATGCAATAAAGTTTGTCTGTCTTGAACTTATTATATCGAACTCGCGCAAAAATCTCAGGTTATGTTCTAACATCATCATTTTGGGAATACGTGATGTTGTTTTTATGTGTATCTTTGCAAATACTATGTGATAGTGAATCTTTTTTGAAACATTAAAAACAGAAATATGACTCGAGAAGAAAAGGTGCTTAATTATCTTACAGAGCACAATATACCGTTTAGTTGTTACAATCATCCTGAGGGAAAGACTATAGAAGAGGCAAAGAGATGGTGGAAAGATGACGGAAGTGTACATTGCAAGAATATCTTCCTGCGTAATCATAAGGGTAATAAGCATTATCTTGTGTGTTTCCATTGTGACCATGACCTCGACATACATGACCTTGAAGCACGACTGAAAGCGTCACTTACAGCGCAAGGCTTGCCTTCGTGCGGTAAACTGTCTTTTGCTTCGCCTGAGAGGATGATGAAATATCTCGGACTTGAACCGGGAAGTGTTTCTCCTTTCGGTCTCATAAACGATGAGGAACACCATGTTCATCTTTTCCTCGATGCCAATCTGCAGAATGCGGAAACACTCAGTTTCCATCCAAATGATTGCAGAGGTACTGTGGTCATAACTCGTACGGACTTTGAACGTTACCTTGCAACTGTTGGTAATACTTACGAATATATTACGCTCTACTAAGTGGTTATAAAAACAACTTGGTACGTTTTGCGTAAGTCAAAATGTGTGTGGCTTATATATATGTAAAATACGAGGGTGTGTTCATTACAGACACACCCTCGTATGGTTATTATAAATAGATGTGCATAATTATTTTTACAATCCTTGCACCGCCTACTGCGCATCTTCAACGCCTAAAA
>ODAI011127614.1_pt1 | contig 13421 bp, 11 predicted proteins | sample 1539321 | NCBI WGS metagenome assembly ODAI01 (sample SAMN02144231, study PRJEB22623) | gut metagenome | biome: sheep rumen | host: Ovis aries | place: New Zealand
CGTCACAGCCTGCGGAACAGAGTACGTGTTTGATTATATTTCAAAGCGTCCCAATTCCCTCTGGGATCTGTCCGCAGTGGTCACCGGCCTTCTGCTGGCCCTGTGCCTGCCCCCGTCGGTGCCGCTTTATATCCCCTTCGCAGGTTCTCTGTTCGCCATCCTCTTCACCAAGTGCTTCTTCGGCGGACTGGGTCAGAACTTCATGAACCCCGCCCTGGCAGGCCGTGTATTCCTGCTGATCTCCTTCGGTACCGCCATGATCGATTACTCCTATGACGGCGTTTCCGGAGCGACCCCTCTGGCTACCCTGAACGAAGGCGGGACCGTCAGTGTCCTGAAGATGTTCCTGGGCTTTGCCAGCGGCCACATCGGCGTCAGCGTCGCGGCCCTGTGCCTTGGCGCGGCCTATCTGATCTATACCGATACCATTAAGTGGAAAGTTCCCGCAGCTACCCTGGTCGTTTTCGTGATCATCATGGGCATCGCGGGTCCCGGCCACTTCGCACCCCTTTACATCGGGGCCGAGCTGGCAGGCGGCGGCCTGATCCTGGGCGCCTTCTTTATGGCGACCGATCCCGTTACCAGCCCCATGACCGGCCTCGGACAGCTGATCTACGGCGGCCTGATCGGCGGCCTGGCAGCCCTGTTCAGACTGAAATCAGGTATGGCAGACGGCATGTCCTATGCCATCATTACCGCCAACCTGATCGTTCCGCTCCTTGACAAGTACATCATCGAAGAGCCCTGGGGCGTCGGAAAGCCCGGCCAGGTCCTTCCTTCCGAGGAAGAAATGGCCAATAAGAAGCCCGGCATTGCCATTCCCAGGTCCGCTCTGGTCCTCTGCCTGATCACAGCCATCGCCGGCGTAGCCCTGGGCGGTGTCTACTCTCTGACCAAGGATACCATCGAAGCCAACCAGATGGCAGCCAACCTGGCGGCCTATCAGGCAGTGGTCCCCGGTGCCGAGAACTTCGCCTATGACGAAGCCATTTCCGCATCTCTGGAGGAAGCCATGGCCGGCGACTATTATGCTGACGGCGCTTACGGCAAGACCAGGGTCAACGAAGTCGTGGCCGGTACCGATGCTTCCGGAAATATCGTTGGCTACGGCCTCTCCGTTACTTCCATGGAAGGCTTTGACGGCGAGATCACACTGGCGCTTGGTATTGCTGCAGACGGCACAGTCAACGGCATCTCCTTTACCGTGATCAACGAGACGGCCGGCATGGGCATGAAGGCCGACGAGCCTGAGTGGAAGGCCCAGTTCGAAGGCGTAAAGGTGGATTCCTTCACCCTCAACAAGTCCGGCGGCTCCACGGCTGACAACGAGATCGATTCCGTATCCGGCGCATCCATTACATCCGGCGCGGTCGTCAACGCGGTCAACACAGGTCTTGATTTCTATCACAACTATATTCAGTAAAGGAGGGGATAGGTCGTGAATAAAAATGTAGAGCGTCTTTATAACGGCATAGTCAAGGAAAATCCCACCTTCATTCTGATGCTGGGTATGTGTCCTACGCTGGCTGTCACCACATCCGCAACCAATGCGATCGGTATGGGACTGTCCACCATGGTCGTCCTGATTATTTCGAACTTTGTTATCTCTCTGTTCCGGAAGCTGATCCCCGATGAGGTCAGACTTCCCGCTTACATCGTTATCGTTGCATCCTTCGTTACCGTAGTTCAGCTGATCATGCAGGCATATTTCGTTGAGATCAACAAGTCCCTCGGCGTATATATCCCCCTGATCGTCGTTAACTGCATCATCCTGGGCCGTGCGGAAGCCTATGCTTCCAAGAACGATCCCGTTCCTTCCATCTTCGATGGTCTGGGCATGGGCCTTGGCTTCACGCTGGGACTCTTCCTTCTGGGTGCCTTCCGTGAGCTGCTGGGTGCCGGCACCGTATTCGGCATTCAGATCGCTCCTTCCTTCTACGAGCCCATCGCGGTCCTCGTAAAGGCGCCCGGCGCTTTCCTGGTCCTGGGCTGCATCATCATGGTCATGAACGCATGGGGCATCTCCACCAGAGCCAACAAGATGGTGGAAGAAGGATGCGCATCCTGCGCAGGCTGCGGCACACCCGGTACGGAAAACTGTGATAAGAAGGAGGAGGTTAAGGCATGAGTCTTTTTATGATCATCATTACGGCTGCTCTGGTCAACAACGTAGTCCTGAGTCAGTTCCTCGGTATCTGCTCCTTCGTAGGCGTTTCCAACAGGATCAAGACGTCTTTCAGCCTTGGTATGGCTGTTATCTTCGTCCTGACCATCGCCTCCGCAGTAGCGAATCTTCTGTATACCCTTATTCTGGAGCCTTTCGGACTGGGCTATCTGCAGACCATCGTATTCATCCTGGTCATCGCCGCACTGGTCCAGCTGGTCGAAATGTTCCTGAAGAAGACATCCCCTGCCCTTTATCAGGCCCTGGGTATCTTCCTGCCCCTGATCACCACCAACTGCGCTGTTCTGGGCGTTGCCCTGAACAACGTAACGGACGGTTACAATTTCATCGAGTCCGTCATCAACGGTTTCGGTACCGCAGTGGGTTATACGATCGCCATCGTCCTTCTGGCCGGCATCCGTGAGTCCATGGTCGATAATGACGTGCCCGGACCTGTACAGGGAGCGCCCCTGGTACTGTTCGCGGCTGCTCTGATGGGTATGGCCTTCTTTGGATTCTCAACCCTGACACTGGGCTAAAGCAGGAGGGGAACGAATATGACAATAGTAATCATCACCATCGTCCTTCTGGCAATCGTCGGTATCCTGATCGGTATCATGCTTGTATTTGCCGGAAACAAATTTAAAGTAGAAGTAGACCCCAGGGAAGCCGAAGTCAGGGAAGCCCTTCCCGGCAACAACTGCGGCGCCTGCGGTTATCCCGGATGCGACGGCTGCGCTGCTGCCATCGCCAAGGGAGAAGCTCCCACAAACGCCTGCCCTGTAGGCGGCGCTCCTGTGGCTGAGAAGATCTCCGCCATCATGGGCGTGGAAGCCGGCGCTGCTGCTGACAAAAAGGTGGCCTTTGTCCGCTGCGCAGGTACCTGCGATCTGGCAAAGAGGACCGGAAACTATGTGGGCATCGAGACCTGCTCCGGCGCTCAGGCCGTCCCCGGCAACGGCGGCAAGGCCTGCCAGCAGGGCTGCCTTGGCTTCGGCGAATGTGTGGAGGCCTGTGAATTTGACGCCATCCATGTCATCAACGGTGTGGCCGTTGTAGACCGTGAGAAATGCGTCGCCTGCGGCAAGTGCGCCGCGGCCTGCCCGCAGCACCTGATCGAGATCATCCCGGACAAGTCCAAATACGCGGTCCAGTGCCGCAACACCGAAAAGGGTGTGATGGTCAAGCAGCAGTGCGACGCCGGCTGTCTCGGCTGCGGCCTGTGCACAAGGCAGTGTCACTTCGAAGCGATCTCCGTGACCAACAATATCGCCCAGATCGATTATGAGAAGTGCAAGAGCTGCGGCCTCTGTGCCAGCAAATGTCCTGCCAAGATCATCACAAAGCGTGTTGACTGATCGGAAAGATCCGGTATACAAAAAAGGAAATGAGAGGCGGACCGTTTGGTCCGTCTCTTTTTTTACGGACCGTCCCGATCAGACAGGGCCTTGACCGGAGGAGAATGACGTGATAGATTATACATATGAACAAATAATCATATGTTTATTAAAAAGAATGGAAAGAGAAAAGTATGGCAATCGGTGACGTGGAGTGCTGTGAATGCACGGAAGTACATGAGGATAAGGTGAAGCTGCTGAGCGGGCAGATGCCCGGTGAGGATGAACTCTGCGATCTGGCGGAGCTGTTCAAGGTCTTTGGGGACTCCACCAGGATCCGGATCCTGTTTGCCCTGTTCCGGTCCGAAATCTGTGTATGTGATCTGGCAGAGCTCCTGCAGATGACCCAGAGCGCTGTTTCCCATCAGCTGCGGATCCTCAAACAGGCCCGGCTGGTCAAATCCAGGCGGGAGGGCAAACAGGTCTATTATTTCCTGGCAGATGATCATGTCAGGACTATTATTGACCAGGGACTGGATCATATCCAGGAATAATGGCCTGGGATATTTTTTTACGGAAAGCACCTTTTCTGTTGACATCCGGCAGGAAGGTGCTACAATAATATCAAACGTATGAATAAATGTTCATATGTTTTAAACTAAAAACGGTTTTCAATTTACCATTTATATCCGGACACAGACAGGAGGATGCTCAGATGAAAAAAACTTACAAGATCGAAGTAGACTGCGCCAACTGCGCCAACAAAATGGAAGAAGCCACCAGAAACACGCCCGGCGTAAAGAACGCGGTCGTCAATTTCATGACGCTGAAGATGAAGGTGGAATTCGAAGACGGCGCCGATGTGGACGCGGTCATGCAGCAGGTCGTAAAGAACTGTAAGGTCGTAGAGGATGACTGCGAGATTTTCCTGTAATAAAAACCTGCCTTATATAGTTTTCATATGTATAAAAAACAGCAGCCCACGGATGACAGGATCCTGAGGCTGCTGTTATCGCGGGCTTTGCGCCCGCAAAGACAGCCGGCCGTATTTCCCGGCAGCGGGAAAGCACGGCCGGAACAGAGGATATTTAGCATGAATAAGAAACAGAAAAATCTGCTGACCAGAATCCTGGCCGCGGGCGTGTGCATGTTCATTCTGGCTTTCCTGCCCCTGGACCGGTATCCGGTCCTGCGCTTTCTGCTCTATCTGATCCCTTATCTGACGGTGGGATATGATATTCTGCGCAAGGCCTGGAAAGGCATCATGAACCGGCAGGTCTTTGATGAGAACTTTCTGATGGCCGTGGCCACCATCGGAGCCATGATCCTTGGTGAATATACCGAGAGCGTGGCGGTCATGTGGTTCTACCAGATCGGTGAGCTCTTTCAGAGCTGGGCCGTCGGCCGCAGCCGCAGAAGCATCAGTGAGCTGATGGACATCCGGCCGGATTACGCCAATCTGGAAGAGGACGGGCAGATCCGGAAGGTGGATCCGGATGAAGTTGAGATCGGCAGTATCATTGTGATCCGGCCCGGTGAAAAGGTGCCCATTGACGGTATCATTACGGAAGGCAGTTCCACCATGAATACGGCAGCCCTGACAGGAGAGAGCCTGCCAAGGGAAGTGGGCCCCGGGGATGAGGTCCTGTCCGGCTTCATCAATACATCCGGCCTGCTCCATGTGGAGACGACCTGTGAATTTGATGAATCGACAGCTTCCAAAATCCTGGATCTGGTCGAGAACGCCAGCTCCAGAAAATCCAGGTCCGAACAGTTCATTACTAAATTTGCCAGAGTCTATACGCCGGCTGTCTGTTACAGCGCGCTGGCCCTGGCGGTCCTGCCGCCGGTGGTCCGGATGCTCATGGGAACGGCGCCGGAGTGGGGGACATGGGTCTACAGGGCGCTTACATTCCTGGTCATCAGCTGTCCCTGCGCCATTGTGGTCAGCATTCCGCTCAGCTTTTTCGGAGGCCTGGGCGGTGCCGGCAGCCAGGGCATCCTGATCAAGGGGTCCAACTTTATGGAGACCCTGGCGTCTGTCAGGACCGTCGTCTTTGATAAGACCGGTACGGTCACAAAAGGAAATTTTGAGGTGACAGGCGTCCATCACAGTCCTATAGAGGAAGGGCAGCTGCTGGAGTACACAGCCCACGCGGAAGGGCATTCTTCCCACCCGATCAGTCTGAGCCTGCAGCGGGCCTATGGAAAAGCGCTGCGGATGGACAGGGTCAGCGATGTGGAAGAGATTGCCGGCAGAGGAATCCGCGCAGTGGTGGACGGCCATATGGTGGCTGCAGGCAACGGGAAGCTGATGGGAGATCTGGGCCTGGAAGCAGCGGAGTGCCACAGCACAGGCACGATCATACATACGGCGATTGACGGGCAGTACGCGGGCCATATCGTGATTGCCGACCAGCTCAAGGACAATGCGGCGGAAGCCATGCGGGAACTGAAAAAAGCGGGCGTCCGGAAGACGGTCATGCTGACCGGCGATACGGAAAAGACGGCCCGGCAGGTCGCCGGAGAGGTAGGGATCGATGAGTTCCACGCAGACCTGCTTCCGGGAGATAAAGTGCAGCTTTTCGAGCAGATCCTGCAGGAAAACGGAGGACAGGGAACAGTCGCCTTTGTCGGCGACGGCATTAATGACGCACCTGTCCTGTCCCGGGCGGATATCGGGATCGCCATGGGCGCTCTGGGCAGCGATGCGGCCATAGAGGCCGCGGATGTCGTCCTGATGGATGATGATCCTGCCAAAATCGCCAAGGCAATCCGGATCGCTTCCAGATGCATGCGGATCGTAAAGGAGAATATTTATTTTGCCATCGGCGTCAAGCTTCTGTGCCTGCTCCTGGGCGCTCTGGGCGTCGCCAATATGTGGCTGGCCATCTTCGCGGACGTCGGCGTCATGGTCCTGTGCGTCCTGAACGCGATCCGCTGTCTGGCGGTCAAAAATGTATAAATAAAAAGTATGAGGCCGGCGTCCATGGAAAGGAATGCGCAATAAAGGAACGGGCGAAGAAATATACATTGCAAGCGGCTCATATTCTGGCTATAATAATATGGTCTTTCGTCTTAAATAATAGGCGGAAGTGATATATGACAGAAATGAGGAAAAGAGATGGTATATCAGAATATTCTGGAAGCTGTCGGTAATACGCCCATGGTCGAGCTCAACAGGATGACCGGCCCGGAGGACGCCAGGGTCCTGGTCAAGTATGAGGGCATGAACATTGGCGGCTCTATCAAAACCAGGACAGCCCTGAAGATGATCGAAGAGGCTGAAAAACGGGGAGAGCTTAGTAAGGATTCCATTATTGTGGAACCTACCAGCGGCAACCAGGGCATCGGGCTGGCCCTTGTAGGGGCGGTCAAAGGCTATAAGACAATCATTATCATGCCGGATTCCGTCAGCGTGGAACGCAGATATCTGGTATCCCAGTATGGGGCCGAAGTGAAGCTCGTTCATGACGCCGGCAACATCGGCAAATGTATTGAGGAATGTATCGAACTGGCGGCGCAGATGGCCGCGGAGAATGAGAAAGTGTTCGTCCCCAATCAGTTCGAAAATGCGGACAATGTGGCGGCCCATCTGGAGAATACAGGGCTGGAGATCCTGCGGCAGGTAGACGGACCCATTGACGCCTTCTGCTCAGGTATCGGCACCGGCGGAACGATCACCGGTATCGGCAGGATCCTGAAGGGGGCCAATCCGGATATCCGGATCTGTGCCTGTGAGCCTGAACACGCGGCGATCCTGTCGGGCGGCAGCATCGGCACCCATCTGCAGATGGGTATCGGTGACGGCGTGATTCCCGCGATCCTGGACACAGAGATCTATTCGGAGATCCGTATCGTGACAGATGCGGAGGCGATTTCCACGACAAAAGAGCTGGCTGCGAAGGAGGGAATCCTGTGCGGTATTTCCAGCGGAACGAATGTCAGTGTTGCCCTGAAGCTGGCCAGAGAGCTGGGCAAAGGAAAAACGGTCGTTACAGTTCTGCCGGATACAGGCGAGCGTTATTTCAGCACCATCCTCTTTGGAGACTGAGAGAAGACAGGTATAAGTGTATGGACGAGGAGGCAGTGAGATTTTTATTTCACTGCCTTTCATCTTATGAACAGGCGGGAAGGGACAGATGGATTTTCTGAAGAGGATCTGTTTGAAAAGAATATCTGCTGCAGGAGAAAAAACTTCTCCGGGGCTCCTGCGCAGGGGCGTCAGGGAGATGGTCCGGTCTTATAAAGGGACGGATTCCCGCAGGGGAGATGTACTGATCCTGTTTGAGATGGACTATGCGCAGATTGCTTCAGCTCTGTACGGCCTGCGCAGAAAGGAAATGTACAGGGATTATATGGAGATCTGCGGCAGCCTGCATACTGTCTTACAGGAATGTGCCGCAGGAACGATTCCGGCGGTATTTGCCGCCAATCTGTACGGAGAGGCCTGCCTGCTGGCCGGTGCTTTTGAAGAGGCCCTGCGGATCTTTACGGAGCTGGAAGAAGAGACCCGTGATCTGGACGGTCCGGATAATGGTTTTCAGCTCAGAGCCCGCTACGGCATGGCAAGAGCCAGACAGGGGCTGGGGCGGCAGGAGGAAGCCCTGCGGGACCTGAATGATATTCTGGTGCGCAGAGCGCGCCGTCTGCCGCCGGATGATCCCCGGATCCTGGCAGGCATGGCCCGGGCCGCCCGGGCCAGAGAAGAGATGGGCCAGGACAGACAGGCGGCTGAACTCTACCGGACCCTTTACCGGAAAAGCAGGCGCGCCCTGGGAGAGGAGCATCCCTTCACACTGCGCTGTCTGGCGGGAGCGGAAAAAGCAGAAGAAAAAGACCGAAACAGATCCGTTCCAGGGGGGGACGGATCAGACCTGGAGACGAACGGCTGATCCTGGGAGACGGCAGGACCGTCCGGAACGGAGAAAAGAGGAATATGGAAGCAAGAGAAGTTCTGGAACAGGTAAAAAACGGGACAATGTCAGTCCGTGACGCGGAGCGTTATTTTAAAAAAGAACCGTTTGAAAACATGGGCTTTGCAAGACTGGACACCCATCGTGAGATCCGGTCCGGATTTCCGGAGGTGGTCTTCTGCAGCGGCAAGCCGGACGCGTACCTGGTCTCTATTTATCAGAAGCTGTTTGAAAAGGATGGAAGGGTCTTCGGGACCCGGGCCAGTGAGCGTCAGTTCCATCTGGTGAAGGAGGTCCTGCCCCAGGCAGAATATGACCCTGTATCGAGGATCCTCCGGATCGAACCCGAGAGCAGGGAAAGGAAAGGTCTGATCACGGTCTGCAGCGGCGGGACAGCGGCCCTGCCGGTAGCAGAAGAAGCGGCGGCAACAGCGGAATATTTCGGCGCCCGGGTGGAGCGGATCTATGACGCGGGCGTCAGCGGCCTGCACAGGCTGCTGACGGAACTGGATACGATCCAGGCGGCCAACTGCGTGATCGCGGTGGCCGGTATGGAAGGAGCCCTGGCCAGTGTGGTCGGAGGCCTTGTAAGCAGTCCGGTCATTGCCGTGCCGACATCTGTGGGCTACGGAGCCAATTTCCATGGCCTTTCAGCCCTCCTGTCCATGCTCAACTCCTGTGCCAACGGGATTGCGGTGGTCAATATAGACAACGGTTACGGAGCCGGATATATGGCGACCCAGATCAACCGCCTGGCCTGCCGGCCCGGGCAGGGGGAATAAGAGACGGCGGCAGGACCGGGGAGAAGGACATTTTTCAGTACAGGTGCGGGTGATCAGATAGTTACGTATGGGAAGCGGGGTTCCCGGGATGAGAGAATATAGAGAGGGATATATGAAAACGAAACATTTTGACAATTTATATCTGGAATGCAGTGCCGGTATCAGCGGTGACATGTTCGTGGCAGCCATGCTGGATCTGGGTGCGGACAGACAGGCCCTGCAGAAGGCGGCAGACAGCATCCGGGAGATCGATCCCTGCTTTGAAACGGTGATCAGCCGTGTCAGTAAATCCGGCCTGGACTGCTGCGACTTCAATGTGGTCCTGGACCGGGACCATGAAAACCATGACCACGATATGGAATATCTGCACGGGCATCAGCACGGACATGGACATGAGGAAGGCCATACACACAGCCATGAAGAAGACGGCGCGCATGAACATACCCATGCCGGATCGCATGAACACGGGCACATCCATGAGGACGGACACGGCCATACGGACGCGCATGAACACGGGCATGCCCATGAAGACGGGCACGGGCATCACCATCATCATGCCCATCGCCATATGGCTGACATCCGTGCCATTCTGGACCGCTGTGACATGACAGAAGGCGCCAGGACCCTGGCCGGAAAGATCTTCGGGATACTGGCGGAGGCGGAAGCCAAAGCCCACGGAACGGATCCGGAACATGTCCACTTCCATGAGGTGGGCGCCATTGATTCCATCGTGGATATCGTAGCCGCCGCTGTCTGCTTTGACAGCCTGGGGATCCGGCGGGTCTTCCTGCCGGCCCTGTATGAAGGAACAGGGACGGTAAGATGCCAGCACGGCATCCTGCCGGTACCGGTACCTGCAACGGCGAATATCATCAGCGCCTATGGCCTGCCCCTCAGTATTATGCAGGTACAGGGCGAGTTCGTCACTCCGACAGGCGCCGCGATCCTGGCGGCCATTGTTACGGACCACAGCCTGCCGGATGGATTTATGATCCGCAGGATCGGCATGGGAGCCGGCAAACGTTCTTATGAGAGGCCCAGCATTCTGCGGGCCATGGAGATTGAAACCGCCCCCGCTCCGGTCCGGACAGAGGCGGACAGGGTGCTGAAGCTGGAGTCCAATATTGATGACTGCAGCGGGGAGCTGCTGGGCTACGCCATGGAAAGACTGCTGGAGGCAGGTGCCAGAGATGTATTCTATATGCCGGTCCAGATGAAAAAGAACCGGCCCGGCTGGCTGCTGACCGTCCTGTGCAGTCCGGAAGACAGGGAAAAGCTGGAGGAGATCATCTTCCGTGAGACGACGACCATCGGGATCCGCCGGACCCTCATGGAAAGGACGGTCCTGGACAGGAGCCGTGGCACTGTCCTCACAGAGGCCGGGACCGCGGAGGTCAAGATCTGCGGCAGCGGGGAAAATGTCCGGGTGTATCCGGAATATGAAAGTGCGGCGGACCTGGCCCGCAAAAGCGGCCGCTCCCTGTATGATATTTACAGGATGATCCGCGCAGAGAGCGGTAAGAGCGAATAAATAACAGCAATTCTTTTCCGGCCTTTTCAGGAGAGGATGTAAGTTGTTTGATTATCTTGTCAGGATATACTATAATTTTATATAATAAAAATCGGCATGGCGAATATGCCCTCTTTCCCGCCCGGAGCTGTTCCATTCTGCAGCAGGAAAGGCAGCCTGGCGAAGGAGATAATATGAAATTTTCAGAGAAAGAATGCAAAGCCTTATTCAAAGAGAATCAGCGGCTGAAACGGGAAATTGAAGAGTACAAAAGCCGGGAACGCTTCGAAAGCCACATTGTGGATCTCATGGTCAGGGATTCCGGCAATGTTCTTCTGATATTTTCCGGAAAAGAGCACAGGGGCATATATGTCACGTCCAATGTGGAGAAAGTATTCGGGGTCAGTGCCGAAGCTGTACTGGAGGATGTAACAGTCCTCTGCCGGCGGAGTGTTTCCGCGGGCTTTTTCCCGGATGAGAAGGATATCGGAAACATTGAAGACGACCAGACCATTGAATTCACCGGAGAGTTTGAGAATGCCGCTTCCGGCGCCCGCATGTGGTATACGGTTGGGATCACCCGTACCTGCTTCGGCGGCGAAGATATCTATGTAGTCGTTTTCAAAGACCGGACTTCGGAGAACTATATGAACCAGCATGTGCAGGAGATCCTGGATGTGGTGGAAGGTTCCAACCAGGCCAAGAGCAATTTCCTGGCAGGACTGTCCCATGATTTCCGGATTCCCATGAACTCCATTGCCGGTTATGTGACCCTGCTGCGCAAGAACGCGGATAATCCGGAGAAAATTCTGGAATACGCCAATAATATCAGCATTTCCTGCCAGTCTCTGATGACCCTGATCAACCATGTGGTGGATATGAGCCGGACCGGCAGTGCCAACACGACCCTGCGGACCGGAGAATTCTCCCTGCAGGAGCTGGTAGAGGAATCCACAGCCATGCCTGCCGCAGAAGCGGCGGCAAGGGGGATCGCCTTTGAAGTCTGTTTCGATCCTCTGGAGAAAGATATATACATTGGCGACAAAAAAAGGATCGGCGAGATCCTGTATAATATCCTGTCAAATGCCGTTCACTTTACGGGTAAGGGCGGACGGGTCACGCTCAAGGCGGGCGCCGTCAAGACCCAGGACAAGGAATTTGAGGACATTGTATTCCATGTGGAGGACACCGGGATCGGGATGAGCCGGAAGGCGCTGGATACCCTCTATGAGCCGTTTGCCAGGGGCCCGGAAGCCATTTCCCGGGGAGAAGGCATGGGTCTGGGCATGGCCATCACCAAAAAGCTGATCGAGCTGATGAACGGTTCCATAGAGGTGGAAAGCGAAGAAGGGAAAGGAACTTCTGTGACTGTCACCCTCCGTCTGCAGACGGTCGATGACGGCAATGATGATTTCTGGAAGGCCAGGAACGTCCGCAGGATCCTGATCATTGATGAGAATATATCGGCATCGGCCCGGATCCAGGATCTGTTGGAAGGGGCCGGCGTCGAAGCCGTCTGCACTACCAGCGGATACGGTGGCCTGCAGATGATCGAACAGGCCAGGATGGACGGGAAAGTCTATGATATCGTCCTGCTGGATATGAACATCCAGGGAATGAGCGGCCTGGACGTTTCCCGCAGCATCCAGTCCATGGCCTGGGTGGATATGCCGGCAGTTTTTCTGATGACCGAAGATCCGGAAGGCATGCGTGAACATGCCGGCCGGGCAGGCATCCTGGATGTCCTGCAGAAGCCGTTTTTTGTATCTTCCCTGCGGAACGCGATCGAAGCGAAAGATATCTATTTCTCAGGCGGCAGCACCATGGCGGCGGACGAGAAGGATAATCCCCTCACGGGACTGCGTTTCCTGGCGGCGGAAGACAACATGATCAATGCCGACATCCTCAAGGAACTGCTGGAGATGGAAGGAGCCAGATGTGAGATCGCCGGCAACGGCCTGGCGGCTCTGGCCATGTTCCGCAGCTCCAAGCCGGGCTATTATGATATGCTGCTGATGGATGTCTCCATGCCGATCATGGACGGCTATGAGGCTACCCGGCAGATCCGGAAGCTGGACAGGGAAGACGCGGCGACCATCCCGATCCTGGCCATGACAGCCAATACATTCGCTGAGGATATGGATAAGTCCTTTGCGGCGGGCATGAACGCCCACATCACCAAGCCTCTGGATATCCGCCTCCTGAACGCCACTGTCAAGAGGCTGCGGGCAGGCAATACCGAGCATAAATAAGGCAGCGGCCTTATGACAATAAGAGAACCCTGACGGCATCGTCTTAGTAATGAGACATGCTGTCAGGGCTTTTTTCGTCTTTGCGGATGGTGGAAGGGATGTATCTGCCTGTGCCGGAAGAACGGCAAGAGACGATGGGAGGAGATCAGGGGATCCGGCTGTAATGGCAGGTGAAATACAGGATCTGGAAGCGGCAGGACAGAATCCGTATGGCCTGCAGACAGCTCCGGAGACGGTCATCATCCATGGAGGCGAAAGGATCGTCCAGGACCAGGAAGGGCTTTTCGGCGGGGTACATGGCGTCCAGCATGGCAAAGCGCTGGGCCAGGCCGGCCAGGTCTCGGTTTCCGCTGCTGAGGACTTCCGTCGTCCGCAGCTGCCCTCCTGCCCGTACCAGGATCCGCAGATCCGCGTCCGTTTCAAAGCAGGGGGCCTCCTCACCGGACAGTTCCGTATAATA
>ODAI010606160.1_pt1 | contig 13420 bp, 10 predicted proteins | sample 1539321 | NCBI WGS metagenome assembly ODAI01 (sample SAMN02144231, study PRJEB22623) | gut metagenome | biome: sheep rumen | host: Ovis aries | place: New Zealand
ATTTGAATTTATTTACATAAATTCATTCTCTCATAACGTAGTTCATTCACTTTTCAGTGAAATCACTTAGACTAAGCAAAAGCCATAATTACCTTAAAGGTTATTATGGATCGTTTACTAAAATCCTTAAAAGCAAGTGATAATTCAGGTTGCCTATTCTATCACTTTTGAGTAAATAATAAAATATTACCTACTAGTTTAGTAGTTTTTTAAATAATCAGTTATGCACAGCCGTGTTTGAGTCGGAAATAATGCGGTAAAAACGGATGTTATTTGATTTTTCTGACCATGCCGGTGACAACACCGAATACGTTGAAACTCATTTCCGGAGTTATGTTGATAACCGGATAATTGCGGTTCTGGGGAACCAGCCGCGGGAAACCGTGAGACAGATCGAGTACCTTGACGCAGAATTCACCGTTGACATTGGCGATGATTATGTCGTGATTGTGAGGTTCAAGGGAGCGGTCAACTACAAGAATATCGTTGTGGAATATTCCGGCTTCAATCATGGAGTCTCCGTCAACACGCACGAAGAAGGTAGAGGTGGGTTTGCGGATCATCAGTTCGTTCAGATCAAGAGTCTGCTCCATGTAATCCTCGGCCGGTGACGGAAAACCTGCGGCGACCCGATCCCCGTAGTAGGGAATTTCCACCCCGGTACTGCTGTCTGAAGTTTTGTAAAATTCCATGGTCATGACTGTTCCTCCTTAATACCGAACCCAGTCATTATAACACAACGCCGGACGCAACTGACGCAGATGCCTTTTGGCGCATAAACAGGTAAAATAGCACAGTCGACTCAGAATAGCCGGCAAATAGTGATAGAATAAAGAAAAAAAGTAATCCTTGAACAGAGAAGAACGGGTACGATGGAGCACAGCGAACTAGCCAGGAGAATTATATCGGTTTTTGAACCGGGCGGAAAACTTTCACAGTCCATTAAGGGATTTGAGCCGAGAATGCAGCAGCGTGACATGGTGGAGTCCATTATTAATGCCTGGGAGACCAACCGGGATCTGGTGGTGGAAGCCGGTACCGGTACCGGAAAGACTTTTTCGTATCTCATACCGAATATGCTTCTTCGCAAGAAGATGATTGTAAGTACTGGTACCAAGAATCTGCAGGATCAGCTGATCGGACGTGATATCCCGCTGATCAACATGCTTTTCAGTGAACTCAACTACCGCGCATTTGCGCTCAAGGGCAGAAGCAACTATATCTGCCTCGATCGTTTTTACAAAATCAAAAGTGCATTAAGCAAAAGATATTCCCCCTTCCGTGATATCGATGTGCGAGAACTTGGCGAGACCTGCAGAAAACTCGACGATTTTATGAAAGAAAACCAGAACGGGGATCTGAGTCAGTTCGGTCCTGCAGGGAGTCAGCATCTCAATAAATTCAGGTGCGGCAGCAGCTGCGGCGGTGAGAACTGTCCATATGCCAAGAACTGCTATTTCCGTACCGCCAGAGAACTGGCAAAAGAATCAGATCTCATCGTGGTCAACCACAGCCTGCTGATGTATGCCTATGCCAAGGGATCAGATGATCCGGACAGTGAGATCCTTCCTTCGGTGGATGTGGTCGTGTTTGATGAGGCTCACAAGGTTCCGGACTATGCCAGAGCAGCTTTCTCAAGTTCTGTTTCAAATTCATCTTTTGAAGAAAATCTCAAGGAGATTGAATTCTACATCGGTCAGAAAGCCCCACAGGTGATCAATGATCAACAGCTTACCCTGCCTTTGGAAGTGACGGCTCAGGAGGAGGACAAGTGCAGAAAGCTGTCTGCCTATGTAAAAAATTTCAGAATTGAATTGAATTCATTTGCCAGGAAAGTTTTCGGATATTTGGAGAGTCAGTATCCGGAATTTGTCCATGAGTCCAGACTTCAGATTGTTGTACGGGATCTGGAGGAGGATCCGGTGATTCCTGAACTGTTTGTTGAATTCGGGAAAAAAGCGGTGCAACTGCAGACTGAACTGGAAAATCTTCTTAATCAGTATGTGGATGATGATATGCAGGAGCAGAACCGGCGATCCTTTAACCCGTTGCACAGTGCCTGCGAGGGAATAAGTACCCTGGTTGAAAACTATCTTGCCGTATTCAAAGTGGAACTGGATAAAGAGGACCGGAAAAACTATCTGACTGTATTCGAAGCAGACCGGGTATCCGCCTCTGAATTCAATTTTCATCTAGTGCAGAGCAAGCTGAAGTTCGCAGATTCCTATGTTGAAAGAGTTTTTTCAAAAATTCAGCGTGCTGTGTACACCTCGGCCACCCTTATGGTCAACGGTAATTTCTTTGACTTTGCCTCGAAACTCGGCATTGATCCTGAACAGACATCATTTATGGCCTACGGCAGTCCGTTCAATTATACCGGTCAGGGATGTCTGTATCTGCCGTACCAGGGACTTCCTTCAGGTAATGATTTCGACAGTGTGCGGGCAAAAAAAGTCTTTGAACAGGTTAAGCCGCTGCTGCGGATTATTGACGGCGGATTCTTTATTCTCTGTACCAATATGTCGGTTATGCGGGCCATCTACAGCATGCTGGAGCCGGTGGTAAAGGGCAAACGCAATATTTACTTGCAGGGACAGCATGCTAAAATAGAAATAATGAGGAGAATGCAGAAAGATCAGAATGCGGTGGTGGTGGCCACATCATCCTTCTGGGAGGGGGTTGATGTGAAGGGAAAGGCCCTGTCCTGTGTGGTGATAGACCGTCTGCCGTTCCCTAATCTGTCAGATCCTCTTACCAGGGCTCTGTGCAATGCCGCGGATGAGGAAAAACCGAAGTCTTCGTTCTCCAGAGTTATGCTGCCGCAGATGCTGCTGTCGCTCAAACAGGGGGTGGGAAGACTGATCCGCTCATGTTCAGACTACGGTGTGATTATGATTGCCGACGATCGTATGAATTCCAGCAGATCATATGTCAGAACTACCTACAGCAATCTTCCGCCTTTCAGAGTGATAAACACTCTGAAGGAGGTTGAAGAGTTCTGGAACCGGGTAAAAAATAATTTTCCTTCTGAAAACAAGTAATGTAATTGGTGAGTTCAAGTGAATATTCTAGCATTGGATACCGCCACTGATGCATGTTCAGTGGCTGTAATGAAAGGTCAGAACAGATTCAGCCGCAGATCTGTGGTTCCGCAGGCGCATACTAAAATTATTCTGGATTTGTGCGATGAACTGCTGGCGGAAAGCGGTCTGTCCCGTCAGGAACTGGATTTAATCGTGTGCGGAAGGGGACCCGGCTCCTTTACCGGAGTGAGGATCGGGGTGGCGGTTGCCCAGGGGCTTGCATTTGGTCTTGGGATCAAGGCTCTAGGTGTGTCGGATCTGCAGGCTTTGGCCCAGAGTACGGTCAGGGAGTGTGTGCGCAGGATCCTGGTTGCCAATGACGCCAGAATGAGCGAGGTTTATTTCTGTGTATATGAAAATTGCGACGGTATTGCACGTCCGCTGACGCAGGAACAGGTGGCACCGCCGCAGCAGGCGGCTGATCTGTTCAGACAGTATTATGAGGATCAGGGAACAGTTCTGATCGGCAGCGGGTTTGCCTCCTATGAACCGCTGAATGAGTTTTCCTCAGCTACGGGAGGGTATGAGGCCGAACAGTATCCGGATGCACTGTACATGCTGGATCTTGCTCTTGACAGTGCGGAGCTGGCGGTGGAGCCGGAACAGCTGTTGCCGGTTTATCTCAGAGATCAGGTGACCTGGAAAAAAGTCAGCGAGCAGGGGAAAGCGCCGAAATAGAATATCCTTCCGGTGATGCAGAACCGTAATCGCGATATCTGTTAAAAAATATACAACAAACAGCCTGTTTGATTTGTTTTTACTTCACGATTCTATATAATAGATGGTTGTTTGTTGTCATTTGTTTTAAGTAACACTGCAAAACGGCCGATAAGATAATAGACGGTCAACTGAGAGGTGTAACGGTATGAAAAATTGCAATACCAGGTTTACTGGAGGTATCAGTTCGGGTTTCACCCTGATTGAACTTATTGTTGTCATAGTTATTCTTGGCATTCTTGCTGTATCGGCGGCACCTAGATTCATTAATTTGCAAAGTGATGCCCGTGCTGCAACCCTAAATGCAATGATGGGGGCGGTAAAATCCGCCAACAGTTTGATATTGGGAAAGGCGGTTATACACGGTGTCAATACAAAATATTCAGAAAAAGAAGCTGGAGGAACTTGGACAGAGGACTGTAGCGTTGATAACTGTGTTAATATCGGACAGATGTGGGTTTATCTCAAATATGCCTATATTGACCGTAATTCCGTTGCTTTTATTATAGATGCAGACATAAGTGGCAAAAGTACGAAAACTATGTCAAATGGTAAGACAGTTCCTGCTAGGGACAATGGTAAGGGTAAAGTTCAATATCTATGTTTAGGGGCTGGAGATACAGTCTGCGAAGACTATGATTTCTGCCAGTGCAGAATTCCTGTGGGTAATAATATTGGACCGGAGCAAGGGCGAGATTCTCAGGTGATTGTTCCGAGAGGTTTCAAATATAATATTACAAAGCATACTGGCGGAGGCTGTTATTTCAAGTATACTTCGGCTGAGTACGATAAAAATACTAAAAAACCTCAACCACCGATGTACAGAGTTGAGACTGGAGGATGCTAGGAAGTATACGAGTGTGTGAACCTATTCTATTTTTAGACCGGTGCGGGATTGAACCTGCACCGGTTTGTCTTTGTGCAATATCATATTTCTTTAATCCTTGCCCGTTTTTTGTTAGTATGTATGGGACTTTTTTACTGTTAAAAAAGTTGATTTTTGATTACCTGCAGGTTTGTGCTGCTTTAATAGAATATGAATTTTTTAGCTGACTATACAAAATTAAACGATTTACTGGGAACAAACAGAACCTGGAAACTGCTGAGAGCTGATCGGGCTCCCCTGATTATTGCTTTCCTGAAAAATCTGTTTGCCAATGAAACTGAAGTTCCCTACGGTACCGCCAGAGCCAATCTGATTGAATTTCTCAAACAGATTGAGCCGGAACTGGAGAAGGAAAATTTTGAAAACATTGTTACTTCAAAAAGTTCCGATCTTCTAAGAGAGTGGATTAACAATGGCTGGCTGACCGAACTCAACAACTGTATCACTCTGACAGATTCATCCCAGCGGGCGCTGGATTTCTGTAATCTGCTGGTGAACCGTACGGTTAATACCTCTGCAACCCACCTTCAGATTTTCTTAAATGAACTTCAGCAGCTTTATGTGAGGATCGGTATTGATAAAAAGGCCAAAACATCAGAACTTATCAAGCAGAAAAAGGAACTTGAAGAGGAAATCAGACTGATCCGCGAGGGACGCCAGATCCCGTTAACCGAACCGCAGAAGAAGGAGCGCATCCGCACTCTTTATGATCTGGCAAGCCGTCTGCCGCGTGATTTCCGTAAACTGGAGGAGGAAACCAGGGAGATTGACCGCAGGATCCGTGTCCGCATGATCGAGGAGAACACCACCAAGGGAAATCTGCTCAAGAGGGTTCTCAAGGAGGAGGCGGAACAGCGACAGACCGATTACGGCTCAGCCTACGAGGGCTTTTTCAAGATGCTCTGCGACAGTGAAGTTGTTGACAAATTCAAAAGTCAGATGGCTTTTGTCCTTTCCCAGCCGATCGCGCAGTATCTTAATAAAAACGAGATTTCATTTCTCAAGAAAATGATCCCGGTGCTGCTGTCTGAATGTCAGCATGTACAGGATGTCCGCAGCAGGATAGATGAAAATCTGCGTATGTATGTGGAAAGTTCCGATTTCCAGGAAAACCGCACGGTAACGGAACTTCTTTCCAAACTCGAACGTTTCGGTGTAATGCTTAAGGATACCACCTCCAATCTGCAGAGGGAGCGTCTTGATATTAAACTTGAAGGCGGCGGTATCAAGGTCTGCTCAATTGAAAACTTCCGTATCAAACGTCCTGACGAGATTACCGACTATTCCGGAGTTCAGGAGCACCAGAATTCATCCGTGATCAGCAATCATATTATCAAGAGTCTTGATACGGTCCGCATCAAGGATGTAAGGGATTCGATCAGACGTACCCTGGGCAGAGCATCATCCATGACGGTTGCCGAGATTATATCCAAGAATAAAATTTTATACGGTCTGCAGGAGGTGGTTGCATATGTTCGTGTAGCCAATGAACTCAAGGCAGAACTTGATCAGAGTCAGAATGACCAGATAGAGGTGAAGGATTTCCGCAATCCTAACAAAATTTTAAGGATTACCATCCCGCGCCAGGTATTGAACAGCCAGAATATGCGGGACAGTGAAAGGGAAAACCTTTAGGAGAATAAACAAGTGACAGATATCAGTAACGAAAATTACAGTGAAAACACCCCTGATAACAGTCAGGGTACTGAACAGAAGGAAAATAATCCCCAGGTTTCAGAGTTCTCTGCAGAGATCCGCAATACCATTATTGAACTTCTGAAACACGGCAGTCTGACTTTTGCAGAACGTCCGAACATGTACAAAACTCTCTGTTCATATCAGAACGAGATTTCCTCATACCTTAGAAATATCAATATCCTGCTGGCCCATAACGAGGAGATGGGGGTTGCCTATATCAAGAATCTGTACCGCGAAGAGGAGGCGGCACAGCAGAAGACCGATGATATTCTGGAGGAGCAGGATGATTTTGACGATGATTCACATTTAATCAGCTCCCGCACCCTGTCTGAGTTTGATTCCATAGTGATTCTGGTGCTGCGCAAATACTATCATGAACGGTACAACAGCGGTGAAACGAATGTCTTTCTGGATGTAGATCAGATCAGCAGTCTTCTGATCCCGTACGTCGGCGTGGCAAACTCCGCCACCAGAACTATTGAAAAAATCAACGGAACACTGACTAAACTTCAGGAAAAACGCCTGATCCGCAAGGAAAGCGGAAATTTCGGCGACCGTGTGGAGGTTCTTCCGCTGATCCGCTTTGTAATCAACGCAGAATTTATGACTCAGCTGCTGGAGGAATATCATAATAAACTGCTTACCCGCTACACCGAGGAAGAACTGGAAAATGTTATGAAAGCTGCTGAACAGGAGCAGGAACAATGAGAGATAAACAGATAGATATGTTTGAAGATCCGAATATCGAGGATCAGATTAAACTGGCGACCCTGACCGTTTACAACTGGGGTTCATTCAACGGCCTTCATTCAATAAACATTAATCCTGACGGAACCTTGATTACCGGTGAAAACGGTGCTGGTAAATCAACCATTATCGACGGACTGATGGTCCTGCTGTGTTCCGCAGGCCGTGTAAGCTTCAATATGGCCGCCGCCCAGGGGGATAAATCAGACCGCTCCCTGGTGTCATACATGCGCGGAAGCTACGGACGCTTCGAGGATGAATCCGGTTCCAGTGCGAAAAATCTGCGTAACGGTACTGTGGCCACCGTGCTCAAGGCAACCTACAAACATACCGCCAGCGATCGCATCGTGGTTCTGCTGGGGGTGTTCTATATCAACGGAAGCAGCAATCAGCTTTCCGATGTAAAGAAAATATATGTTATTTCGGAATCGGATATTTCCGTGAAGGAGGCTTTGAATCATTTCTCCAACAATGACACCCATTCCCTGAAGGCATATCTTAAAACCTTCAACCGGTGTTATGTATGTGATGATAACTTCAAGGAATACGAGGCCCATTACAAGAATCTTCTCAATATCGAAAACAGTAACGCCCCGGCGCTGCTGTCACGTGCACTCGGTCTAAAGAAGATTGACGATCTGACCGAACTTATCCGCAAACTGGTGCTGGAACCCGGTGAAATCAAACAGGATGCGATGAATACCGTAAAACAGTTTGATGATTTGAAAACCACCCACCAGAAACTGCTGGATGCCAGAAAGCAGGAGGCTGAACTGGTTCCGCTTCGTGATACCCACATCGAATACCAGCGCACTGTGGAAAAGAGGGCTCTTTTTGACGAGGCGCGCAGTGAGCTCGACTGTTTCGTTTCCGGTTATGCAATTGAGCATTATGAAAAGGAAATGAAGGATTTCAACAGCGAGATGGAAGTGGCCACGCTGAAGAAGAAGGAGCTTGAAGATAAAAAGACGGAACTGGAAAACTACCAGAACCTCTGCCATGAAAACTATCTGAAACAGGGCGGTGATGCGATCGAAAAGATTTCATACCAGATCAGCAACACCAAAAGCAATCTGTCCCGCGTGAGTGATGATCTGCGCCGTTATAATGATCTTACCAGAAAGCTCAATCTCAAGGACGGAAGTTCCGAGGAGAACTTTACCGAAAACTTCAAAAAATACGCCCAGCTGCTGGAAGATTACGACAAACTGGAAAGTGAACTGTTTGATCAGCGTGCCAAGATTGTCAGTGAGTCTAAAAACCTTGACGGTAAAATCAAGGATATTACCCAGGAGATCAGACTGCTTGAGGATAAATCCGATTCCAATGTCGACTATCATTACCAGCGTGTAAGGGATGAAATTATCCAGGATTTGGATATCGAACCGTCGGAACTGGTTTTTGCTGCCGAACTTATGGATGTTAAGGAAGAGGAGGCCCGCTGGCAGGGTGCCATTGAAAGAGCTCTCGGCGGTATTCGTCTGACTCTGCTTGTTTCCCAGCATTTCTACCGCGGTATTACAACCTGGGTAAACCAGCGCCATACCGGTCTGCATATCAGAATTCAGGTGGTTGAGCCTGATACCGATTATTCCGTATCTTTCGGAAACCGCGGTTATCTGCAGAAACTCAAATGGAAGAAACATCCTTTCACCAACTGGCTGCAGAACCATCTGCTCAAGCACGATCTGGCCTGTGTCGACAGTGTGGAGGAGATGAATGATACTGAATTCTCCATGACGGTTGAAGGTCTGATCCACCGCAAGGGCGGTTTCTTTGAAAAGAAGGATCTGCGCTCAATCAACGACCGCCACGACTGGTTCCTCGGTTTCTCCAGCAAGGACAAACTGAATCTGCTCAAAAGAGAGCAGAATTTCCTCTCCTCCCAGTTGATCGAACTGCAGTCTAAAGATCTGAAACTGCTGCAGAAGAAGAGAGAATACGATGAACTGAATACCAATATAGTTCTTCTGAACGAATTCAAGCAGTTCTCCCAGATTGACACCCAGTCTCTTGAAAAGGAACTGGCTGCATTGGAGGAACAGCAGAATCTGATCCAGACCAGCCCGGATACCCTGAGACTCAAGGATATCTGGGAGGAATCCAAGAAGGCGGTCTACCAGGCAAACCAGGATATTTATCTGTTTGTCGGTCAGATTGCCACTATTCAGACGCGAATTGAAAACTGTGAAAGCAAACTCAAGAAATACCGCGAACTCAATCATGGAAATATCTCCAGGGAAATTGAGGAAATTATTCTGAATATTTTCAAAAAAGGTCATGTTACAGTTTCTGCCTGTTTTGAAGATCGCGAAATGGAAAAGACCGCCACCGCATTCAAGTTTGAAATCGATTCTCTTGATGCGAAGGTTAAATCCCTGTTTGCATCTGAAAGAGGTTCCATGAGTTCATTCTATACCGCATGGGCCGATCAGAAAGGATATGAGAATCTCACCCGCGATAATGTTGAAGGGTACCTTGATCTGCTTGATAAAATCCAGAAGGAGGGGCTTCCTGCCCTGGTTGAGGAGTTCAAGGAAAAACTCAATACCGAGGTAACCCAGTCGGTGGCCAGTATCAAGTCGAAAATTGATGCTGAAATTGCTTCGATTGAAGAAAGGATCGGTATGATCAACGAGGTTCTTGCCCGTGCTGAATTCAGGGAAAACTCCTATCTTAAAATTGTAGCCAAGAAGGTTAAATATCCGTTCATTACAGAATTTGAACGCGATGTGGACAAGGTGATGGGAATGCTGCTGTCCGATGATCATGAAAAGAGATTCGAAGCGCTTGAAAAGGTAATCAATACTCTGAATGTGGCTATCAAGAATTCCAACACCAAGGATAACATGCGACTGCTGGATCCTCGTCTGCGTATGTTCTTTGTTGCCCAGGAACTTGATCGTAAAACCAATGAAATCAGAGATGTTCTTGATTCCAGCAGCGGAAAATCCGGTGGTGAAAAGGAGGCGTTCGCAGGCTCCGTGGTTGCTGCTGCCCTGGCCTACGTTCTTACTCCGGCTGATGAATCGGTTCCGTCCTACAGTACCGTGTTCCTCGATGAAGCATTTTCCAATACTTCTGATGCGGTAAGTATCAGGGTTCTGCGCATATTCAAGGAACTCAAACTTCATGTCAACCTGATAACTCCGTTCAAGAATATCGATGTTGCCCGCGACTATGCCCGTTCACTTATAATTATGACCCGTGATGCTTCAAGCCACAACAGTATGGCTAGTGAACTGACCTGGGAGGAATATGATGAACAGCTTAATGCTGCACGCAGCAGGGAACTCGAAGAACTGGGAATCAGGGTAGATGAACAGCAGTAGCGGGATCGGACTGATCGGATGTTCAGATCCCTGCGGGAAGGATGCTCTTGCAACGGTGGACCGGCTGACGGAGCATCTGAAGTCAGCCGGTCTGAAGGTTTTCAGAGCTGATTATCCCGGAAGTGATATCGAACCTTTCAGCAGTGAAGCCGCCTGTGCCAAGGCGCAAAAGCTCATTGAGATGTACAAAGATCCCCGGATCGGCATGATTTTTGATATATCCGGCGGAGATCTTGCCAACTCGGTGCTGCCGTATCTGGATTTTTCCGTTATCCGTGCCAGCAGTAAGCCCTTCGCAGGTTACAGTGATCTTACCACGCTGGTTAATGCAATCAGCGTGCAGACCGGCAGAACCGGGATCCTTTACCAGATCAGAAATCTGGTTGATCCGGTTTACGGTGAAGAGCAGACTGACCGGTTTCTAAGAACGTTCATTTCCGGTACCGAGGCTCTGTTTGATTTTGATTATCAGTTTCTGCATGGCAGTGATTTCTGCGGTGAACTTATGGGCGGTAACATAAGATGCCTGCTTAAACTGGCCGGAACGACCTGTTGGCCTGATTTTACCGGCAGGATCCTTTTTCTTGAATCCCTCGGCGCTATGCAGCCGCAGTTGATTACTGCAATTGCCCAGCTGAAAATGCTTGGGGTTTTTGAGCAGATCAGCGGGCTGGTTCTTGGAACCTTTACCAGACTTGAATCTGCCGGTGTGCCGGTCTGGGAAATGATCCGCGGTTTTATTCCTGATCGTGTTCCGGTGGTCAAAACCTCGCAGATCGGCCATGGTCACGATTCAAGAGCGCTTAAAATAGGAGGATTCTATTCCTTCCTGCGGAGGAGGTCAGAATAATGCCGCTCAAGAAAGAACTGCTTCATCCCTCGGATATAATTACTGCTGTCCGCGAAAAGGAGTTTGCAGATCTGCGTCATCTGCGTGAACATCTCAGAGGTGAAAGAAAATATCCACTGGTGTTCAAACTCAATCTTCCTAAATCCTCCGATGTTCACGAAGGACTCAGAAATAAAAGTTTTATAACCGGATATACGGATTTTCAACTGGCCTGGAAGAAATTTCCTCATCAGGAAATGATCAGATCCTGTTCGCGCAACTGGCGTCTTGACGGCTGTGATACGGTTCCTGAAGCTCTTGAAATCAGCTGTTTCGGCGATTTGCGTAAACTGCTTGATGCACATCAGAACCGCTTTATTGATCTTGCGGTTAAGAGGGTAGAGCAGCTTGCCCGGGTAGCCGGGGTTGCAGATCCGGCAGTCTTCTATGCGCTGCTTGCACAGCTGGTGGGAACCACCGGCCACGGGATAGAATATTCTCTCAGCGACAGAGAGTTCAGTGATCTTCTGATCCTGCTACCGCAGCTTCGGGCAGGAATGGGAAGGGAACTGTATCTTCGTTCACTTCCGCTGATCAACATAGATACCAAATATATCGAAAACCATGACAAACTTATTTATGATATTCTCTGCATTACCGGTGTACTTGATGTAGCTGCAGAAGTTCAGGGAATAACCGTCCGCAGGAAAATTGAGAATTTTCTCGGAGTTGAACCTCATCCGGACGGTTTTGTTTCAGTGGTGATTCTAGATCCGAAACTGGTCGGGGATCCTGCTGTTACCGGCAGATACCGGATCTGCATGGTTCCTGCCGCTGAACTGAAAAAACATGCCCCGGTGGGAAGCAATCTGCTGGTGGTGGAAAACAAGGAGTCCGGTTATATGCTGCCGGAAATCCCGGATACCGTAGCGGTTTTCGGCGGCGGTAAAAATGTATCCTGGGCGGACAATGACTGGATTTGCACAAAACGAAAGGTTGCCTACTGGGGAGATCTTGATCAGTCAGGTTTTAAAATACTGGCGCAGTTCAGACATAAAGCCGATTTTCAGATCCCTTCGCTGATGATGGATCCTGGCACGATTGAAAAGCATCTCGAAAGAATGTGCATGGATGACAGCGGGGAAACGGTTGAACCGGTAGAAATGAGTCTGCTTACTGCTGACGAAAAGGATGCTGTCCGGCTACTTTCTTCTCTTGATCATTCGGTCAACCGGCTGGAGCAGGAAAAACTCAACCAGGATTATGTTGCTGAAACTGTGCTGAAGTTCTTTACCGAAAAATAAACACCGTAAGTCGTTAATTTTCGGTGTTTGGTGATACTACCAATAAAAACAGACAGTCAGTAGTAACTACGGACTGTCTAGTCGCTCTGTTTAATCCTATATGTTCTATTTTTGTACGCAATCGTCCTCTGTCGGCAGCTGATTTACATCAATCATCTTTGCCTTCAGAGCATCAGCATAGCACTTTTCCTTTTTTGCCCTTGCCTGGGAAGGTCGCAGATTCTGTACTGACAGATCGCACTTGTTGAGGTTTGCTATGTATGTATCTTCGATTTTACGTCTGTAGTAGCGGATCTTTTCGTTATGCAGATCCTGGCATCCTCGAATAACTTCCTGATCCTTCTGTTTTGCCTTCTGTTCTGCAATTCTCTTTTTCTGCTCTTTGATTTCCTGAATAGTTTTAAGCTCCGATGGAGAAAATACAGTATCAATCATTGAAAACTGTGTATTGTTATTTTCACGCGGAGGCTGCTGAGAGTAGTGGGTAACACCCTTTTCGTCAACCCAGCTGTAAACCTGAGCTGCTTCAACTGTTACTACCGCTGCCGCAACAACGATGGCAGCTGCAACTATATATTTTTTAAATTTCATTGATTATCGCCTTCCATAGCATAAACAGATCAATTCATATTATCTGACAAAGGGTATTATAGAGATTCTTAAGTAACAATAATGAGAGTTTTGTCTAGGTTTTTTAATAAAGGTTGAGATTGACAGCTTATGTGATGTTACTATTCACGCACTAGGAACAACCTTTCGCTCTCAAAATTTTAAACCGACACCCAAATCCCCCTGATTTTGCAATACCTAACAACAAATTTAAA
>ODAI012573309.1_pt1 | contig 13420 bp, 11 predicted proteins | sample 1539321 | NCBI WGS metagenome assembly ODAI01 (sample SAMN02144231, study PRJEB22623) | gut metagenome | biome: sheep rumen | host: Ovis aries | place: New Zealand
CGATGAGTACTCGGCAATCTCAGGGTTGTGGGTCACGAAGATGATGGTGTGGCCCTGGCGATAGAGCTGCTGAAACAGCACCAGCATCTCGAACGAGGTTCGCGTGTCGAGGTTACCAGTTGCCTCGTCGGCCAGCAACACCGCAGGATTGTTCACCAGTGCGCGGGCAATGGCCACGCGCTGCATCTGAGCTCCTGTCCTCTCGTTGGTCTTGTGCATCAAGCGGTCGCCCAGCCCCACGGCCTGCAGGGCCTTGACAGCTGCCTCACGACGCTGACGGGCGTCGTACTTGTTGTTGTACATAAGCGGCAGCTCCACGTTTTCTACCGCTGTCGTCTTGGCCAGCAGGTTATAGTTCTGGAACACGAATCCTATCTTCTGGTTGCGCAGATGGGCGCGCTGGGTCTTTGACATCGTACGCACGGAAATGCCATCCAGGAAGTATTCGCCACTGGTGGGGGTGTCGAGACAGCCCAACTGGTTGAGTAGGGTAGACTTGCCGGAGCCCGATGTACCCTGGATGGTGACAAACTCGCCCTCGTAAATCTTGAACGAGACACCCCTTAAGGCCTTTACCGTCTCAGAGCCAACCTGGAAGTAGCGTTTTACGTTCTGCAGTTCAATGACTACTTTTCTTTCTTCCTCCATTATTTCTTTTGCTGTTGGTTGCCTGACTTGTTGTTTCTTGGATGCGGCATGAATGGGTTCTGCGCCTGCTGACCTTGTTGATTCTCACCACCTGAGACGCTGAGGTCGGTCAGCACGTCAGTACCTTCGCCAATACCGCTTATAATCTCTGTTAACATTCCGTTCGAGGTGCCAATAGTCACTGCGTGAGCCTTGAACACGTTGCCTTCCATGGTCCATACCTTTTGGGGAGCATCAATGTCAGCTATCTGTTGACCTTCTTTCAGCAGTGCTTGGTTGGGCGCGAAGCGCAGTGCTTTTGAAGGTACGGCCAATCCGCCAGTCTTTTCTAACGTAAAGATGGTGACGTTGGCCGTCAGTCCCGGCATCAGCTTCAGGTCTTTGTTGGGTGCGGAGATTACCACCTGATAGGTCACCACGTTGCTCGATGTGGTGGCTTGCTGGCGCACTTGGGTCACCTGACCTTCAAAGCGGTCGTCTGGGAAGGCATCGACAGTGAACGACACACGCTGGCCTTCTTTGACACCGCCAATGTCGGCCTCGTCAATGTCGGCAATCACGCGCATGTCTGTCAGGTCCTTGGCGATGGTAAACAGCTCAGGGGTGTTGAACGAAGCTGCCACGGTCTGACCTTCCTCTACGCTCTTCGACAGCACCACACCGTCGATAGGGCTGGTGATGGTGGCATAGCCCAGGTTGGTCTGTGCCTTCTGCACACTCTGTTTCGAGGTGGTCACCGCCTCACGGGCCTTCTGATACGACAGCAGGGCGTTTTCGTAGTCGTTGGCTGATACCAACCCCTTGTCGTAGAGGGTCTTATACCTATTATAGTTAGCCGTCTCATAGTTCAGTGTGCTCTGTGCGCTGCTCAGGTTGGCCTTGGCGGTGTTCAGCTCGCTGATGAGGTTGGTCTTGTCGAGCTCGGCAATAACCTGGCCTTTCTTCACCACTGAATTGTAGTCAACGTAGAGTTTCGACACGATGCCACTGACCTGCGTACCTACGGTGACGCTGGTTACGGGTTCGATGGTGCCCGTAGCCGTAATCGATGTGCTGATGTCTTGTCGTGTAACCTTGGCCGTTTCGAAATCGACCTTCTCCTCTTTCTTGCCGCCCGACATAAACCAGGCTATAAGGGCTATCACCACGAGGGCTCCTGCGCCCCACCAAATCTTCTTGTTCTTCATCTCTCTCTCGTTTTTATATTCTCTAAACTCTCAACTAAATCTTCATGGTCTCGCCCCGATAGAACTTGAGCATCTGCTGGTTCAGGATAGTGGTATACTTCGACTGGAGCTTGTTCTGCTGTGCCTGCAGCAGTTTGTCCTTGCCCGTCATCAGTTCCACGATATTTTTCAGACCCAGTTGGAACTGCTCCTGCAGCAGGTCGAAGGAGGCTTGCTCGCTCTCGACACTCAATAGCGCACTGCGGAACTTCTGCTGGTTGCTATGAGCATCGAGCCAGTATTTCTCGATGTCGCTATACACTTTCTTCTGCTTCTCCTGGAGAGCCAACTGATTTTCCAACTGGCTGATGCGGGCCTTGTTAACGGCTGTGCGTGCCTTGCGCTGGTCAAAGATGGGAATACTGAGCGAGGCACCTATCTGGGTGTTGAAGTTGACCTTCATCTGGTTGCCCCATCCCTTGTCGCTCAGCGAGTTGGTGCTCGTCAAGGCACCGCCGGTCAGCTTCAGCGTAGGCATCCAGCCTGCTTTTGCTATTTTCAGCTGCAGGTCGCTCGACTTCAGACTCAGCTCTGCATTCTTAATCTCTGGACGCTGCAACAGTGCTGCTTCGTAGACGCTGTGCATGGAGGGAATCTCTTGCAAGGCCTGCTCGTCGGTCAGCGTTGGAATCTCGATGTCAAACTCTTCGGTGGTCAGCTCCAGCAGCTGCTTCAACTGTAGCCGGTAGTTGGCCAGTTGCGACTCGGCCTCCACCACGTTGTATTCGTCTGTGGCACGCTGGGCTGAGAGCTGGGCAACCTCAGCCTTTGACATCTTGCCCACTTCCAGCATCGTCTTGCCGCGTTCTTCGTTCTTGCGACTGGTCTCCAGACTCTGACGCCTCACGTCGATGGCTTCAGTCTGATACAGGATCTGCACGAACAACTGGGCTATCTTCTCTTGAATGCTGTTGGCTGTCTCCTGAGCTGTCAGTTCTGCCTGTTCTTCGCTCACGCGGTTCAGCTTCACCTGATTGTGGTTCTGGTTGCCGTTCCATACTGTCCATGAGGCATTGACATTATAGTTGCCATTCCACGAGGTCTTTTCTGTCTTCATGTCCACCTGTCCGTTGGTAACCGTGATGGATTCGGCATCAGTCCACGGGCGATAGCCCAGGGTTTGTGTAGTCGATGCACTCAGTGAAGGCAGCAGGGCGGCCTTCGACTGTTTCAGCGTCTCAGTGGCCGTGCGGATGCCAAGCTCCGATTTCTTCAGACTGATGTTGTTCTCAATGGCATAGTTGATGCAGTCTTCCAACGTCCACTTTTTTTGAGCAGATGTACTAAGGCTGATCATGGCTGCCAATAATACGATAGCTTTTTTCATATTCGTTGTTATTTATTAATGTTCTCTTGTTAGACGCAAGCAACACTACAAAATGTTGCATTTTGACGATGCAAAGGTAGATATTATCGATGAAAATAAAAAATAAGATAGACATCTTTGCTTGGTTAGTAGAAATAAACAGGCAATTCTTCGATGAGAATTGCCTGTTTAACGATTTTTTTATGTTTCTGCGATAACGCTTTGCTGCTATGTCAGTTTTCAGCACCCTTTTGTCTGCGCTTGGCGAAGGTCTTGATGACAAAGTAGACTACCGCCAGGGCCACGAGGCCAAGTATAATCAGCTTGATATATTCTGCATACTCCGTTATCTTCTCGTCAAGCTGATCTTCAGGTACGATGGCATGCAGATACCATCCAAGTGCAGCGAGGATGCTGTGCCATACGCCTGCTCCGATGGTGGTGTAAAGCAGGAACTTCCAGTAGTTCATACGTGCCAATCCTGCGGGTATGGATATCAGGTGGCGGATGCCGGGAATGAGTCGTCCTGTCAGTGTTGCTACGATACCGTGCTCGTCGAAATAGCGTTCACTCTTCTCTACTTTCTCCTGATTCAGCAGGCACATCTTGCCCCAGCGGCTGTTGGCGAAACGATAGATGACGGGGCGACCTACGTAGAGTGCCACGACATAATTGACGGTGGCTCCAAGATTGGCTCCCAGGGTGGCAGACAGGATGACCAGCCATACGTCAAGCTGGCCGCTGGCAGCGTGGTAGGCTGCGGGCGTGACAACAAACTCGGAAGGTACGGGGACTACAGTACTCTCGAGCATCATCAGGAAGAAGATGGTACCGTAATTCAGGTTGGAGAGAAGAGAGGTTAGAAAATTCATCGGTGTCAATTATTCGTTTGTCGTGTCAAAGTTGTCCTTCGTATATATGCTTACTGTGTCGAAATGCTCCTTCAGATAGTCGTAGTATTGCGTGACGGGTAAGTCGTCAGGGAACAGGTAGCCCATCACCATACGGGTGTCGGCAGGATTGGCTTCCGCCGCCTTCTTCAGGTAATCTAGGCATTCTTTCTTGTTGCGGAGCTCCCAGCAGCAGAGTGCCATGTAGGCATAGCCCTTGGTAAAGCCTTGGTCGACATAGGCAGCAAAGAACTGTTTCATCATCATGTAGGCTGCGCTGACATAGTGGTTGTCGAAGAGCGAGGCGATGATGCGCAGAAAGATGTTGGGGTCGTTTTCGCTGTCAATGATGGCTTGTCTGAAAGCACGCTCTGCTTCCTCCACATGCTGGTGGCAAAGCAGTATGTGGCCTCTGATGACCATCATGTCGGCATGGTCACAGTCCAGCTCACGGGTCTTATCGAGTGCGTCGAGGGCACGGTCCATTTCGCCCATTGCACTGTAGGCAAATCCCAACTCCTGGTATATTTGTGGTAGGAGTTCATCGCTCAGAGGCATCGTCAGGGCATTCTGCAGCAGGACGACGGCCTCTTTATTGCGTCCCATGTTGACCAAGCAGGCAGCCTGATGCAGCGGCCCCATCGGATCGGTGGGGCAGATGTGCGAGTAGCGCTCAAAGTATTCAGCGGCTTGCTCGAAGTTTGACAGCTTCATCAGTCCGTTAGCCTTGGCCAGCAGCCCGTCAGGGTCTTCGGGGTCGATGGCAAGGGCGTATTCGCTGCTGGTGATGGAGGCGTTGTAGTCCTCGTCCATATATTGAGCAGTTGCCAGGGCCGTCCAGTATTGCTTGGAAAAGGGGTCGTGGTCAAGCAGTTCGTTGAACACGCGCTGTGAGTCCTTGTATTTGCCCAAGCCGAATAAGGCACGGCCCATCAGCTCCTTAAAGTCGTCGCTGTCGTCACCCGTGGTACGCATCATCCACTCGTAAGCCTTGTCGCTCACATTGTAGTCGACATAGAGATTGGCCACGTCTTTCACAAAGTCAGCATATTCATCGGGGGCTACCGTCAGAGCGTATTCGCGAAGATAGTTGTCTGCTTCGTCTATAAGGTTTTGGGCAATTAGTATCTCTGCACGCAGATAGTGGTAGTCGGGTGAATCCTTGTCCTCTATGCTGTCAGCTATGCGTTCTGCTTCTTCAGCGTCTTCCTCGTCAAGTGCCCTGCGAGCCATGAACACGTTGAGCAGCACGTGGCCAGGATAGATGTCGAGTCCGTGCTCGACAGCCTCAAGGGCCAAATCGGGCTGCCCCATCATGTTGTAGTAGTCGGCAATGTCCACAATGTCGTCAGCATCGAGGAACATCATGTCCCCCGATGCCTTGGAAGTCTCGTAGCTGCTCAGCAACTGCTGGAAGTCTTCACTCTTGAAATATTCCTCGTCGAATGCCAATACTTTTTTAGTCGTTTTGTTGTTTCAGAGTTTCGATGTTTCGAAGTTTCGAGGTTTCGAAGTTTCGAGGTTTCGAAGTTTCGAGGTTTCGAGGTTTCGAGGTTTCGAAGTTTCGAGGTTTCGAAGTCTCATTTATTTACGCCAGGTGTCTTTCAGCCCTACGGTCTTGTTGAATACAAGGTGGTCGGGTGTTGAGTCGAGGTCGGGCGTGAAGTATCCGATGCGTTGGAATTGCAGGAAGTCGCCTGGCTTTTTCTCCTTCAGGTATTCTTCCACATAGCAGTTGGTGAGTACTGTTAGCGACTCTGGGTTCAGCAGTTCGCGGAAGTCTCGCTCGTCTGCTCCGGGATTCTCAACGGAGAACAGGCGGTCGTAGAGGCGCACCTCGGCAGGCACGGCATGCTGGCAGCAGAGCCAGTGCAGCGTCTTGCCCTTGATCTTACGGTCTGCTCCAGGCAGTCCGCTGCGTGTCTCGGGGTCATAGGTGGCATAGATGGTGGTGATGTTGCCGTCAGCGTCCTTGTCACAGGGGTGCTCCTCATCGCACTTGATGATGTAGCCGTTCTTCAGGCGTACCTCCTTGCCTGGTGCCAGGCGCTGGAACTTCTTTTCTGCCACCTCTTGGAAGTCGTCGCGCTCAATCCACAGTTCGCGACCAAAGGTGATAGTATGCGTTCCGTCTGCCTCGTTCTCAGGGTTGTTCACTGCTTGCATCTCTTCGTACTGACCTTCTGGATAGTTGGTGATGACCAGTTTAACGGGGTTGAGCACTGCACTGACACGACAGGCTTTCTTGTTCAGGTCTTCGCGCACACTGGCTTCCAGCAATGCATAGTCGTTGAGGGCATCGAACTTGGTGTAGCCTATGGAGTCGATGAAGTTGCGAACGCTTTGTGATGAATAGCCGCGGCGGCGCATGCCACAAACGGTAGGCATGCGTGGGTCGTCCCATCCGTTGACCAGGCCTTCGTCCACCAATGCCTTCAGCTTGCGTTTCGACATCACGGTGTAGGTCAGGTTTAGGCGGTTGAACTCTATCTGGCGCGTTCCGTCATAGCTCTTCAGAATGTCGGGATTGTACCCTTCGGTAAGCCCCTTGGCTTTCTGTTCGTCGATATACTCGCGCAGCAGGTCGACGAACTTGTCGTATAGCGGGCGGTGTGGAACGAACTCCAATGTACAAATGGAGTGGGTGACACCCTCGAAATAGTCGCTCTGTCCATGAGCAAAGTCGTACATGGGGTAGCAGTGCCATTTGGTACCTGTTCGGTGATGAGGTATTTGGATGATGCGATAGATGATGGGGTCGCGGAAGTGCATGTTGGGATTTGCCATGTCGAGCTTGGCGCGGAGCACCATGCTACCCTCCACGGCCTCTGCGGTATTCATCTGTTCAAAGAGTCGCAGGTTCTCCTCTACCGGACGGTCGCGGAACGGACTCGGACGACCGGGCTGGGTGGGGGTGCCTTTCTGCTCAGCTATCTGTTCGGAAGTCTGCTCGTCAACATAAGCCAGACCTTTCTGGATAAGCCATATGGCAAAATCCCACAGCTTCTGGAAATAGTCGGAGGCATAGTATACGTTTTCCCATTTGAATCCCAACCACTTGATGTCGCTCATGATGTTCTCCACATACTCTGTGTTCTCCTTCGTAGGATTAGTATCATCGAAGCGCAGGTTGCACTTGCCGCCAAACTTCTCTGCCACTCCAAAGTCCATGCAGATGGCTTTGGCGTGTCCGATGTGTATATAGCCGTTGGGCTCGGGTGGAAAGCGAGTCTGCAGTCGTCCACCATTCTTGCCTGCCTCCAGGTCTTCCTTAACAAACTGTTCTACAAAGCTGAGGCTCTTCTTCTCCTCGCTTGAAACAATGTTTTTCTCTTCCATAATATATATATTTACTTGATTCCTTTTTCGTTGAGTGCTTTTGTGTATTTGGCGGCATTCTTCAGATGCTCCTGATAAGTTGTCGCAAAATTGTGGGTGCCTGAGAAGTCTTCCTTGGCACACATATACAGGTAGTCGTGAGGTACGGCATTCAGCACGGCGTCGATGCCTTGGACAGAGGCAATCTTGATAGGTCCGGGAGGCAGACCTTCGTTTTTATACGTGTTATAGGGCGATTCAGTCTGCAACAGCTTCTGCCAGATGCGTTTCAGTTCAAACTGTTTCAAAGCGAACTTGATGGTAGGATCGGCCTGTAGCGGCATCTGCTGTTTCAGACGGTTCAGGTACATGCCTGCTATCATGGGCTTCTCTTGATTGTTGGCAGTTTCCTCATCGACGATGCTGGCCAGGGTGCACACTTCGACGGGGGTGAGCTGTATCTTGGCAGCCTTTGCCTCACGCTGGCCCTGCCAGAAACGGTCGTGCTCTTTCTGCATGCGTTCCAGAAAGTTTTCCAGACTGGTATTCCAGTATACTTCATAGGTGTTAGGTACGAAGAGGGCCGGGATGGTGCAGGTGTCGTAGCCGTAGTGACGGCAGGTCTCCTCACTAGTCAGTGCCTGGGCAATGGTGGCCGAGTCGAGCATCAGCTTCTGGCCAAGAACGGCAGCCAACTTATCCATCGTGCGGGTTTCTGGAATTGTCAGCATGAGGGGTGTTTGGTGGCCGTTCTTCAGTCGTCGGAAGATGGTAAAGGCACCCTCGCCCGGATTGACAACGTAGCGTCCTGTACGAATGTTTTCACTGTAGTCAGAGTGACGGGCTATGTTCATGAATCCCGTCATTGCCGCTTTATTGGCTATGGTGTCCAGCTTGGCGAATACAGAGTCCTGCGTATCGTCAGCATCTATATATATATAATGTGGCTCTTCATGCCTCGACAGGGGGATGAAGAGGAAATAAACTATCAGTACCAGGATGACCACCAGGCCAACTGCGGCAATGTACAGATAGGTGCGCGAATTGTTTTGTTTCTGCTCTTTTTCCATAATTCGGGTACAAAGGTACAAAGAAATTAAGAATTAAGGATTAAGAATTAAGAATTATTTCGTACCTTTGCAGAAATATTTGTAAAAATATGAAGCTTAAATTCACCATACACTACCATACTGCATGGGGCGAAAGCCTGCATGTAGCCATAGATTACCATAGCCAGGACGGCACCTTCCGTCACCAGAATCTGCTGATGCAGACTGGTGACGGAGAACTATGGACGCTGGAGACAGCAGCCTTGATGAGTCGTCACCATCCTTTGTCGCACATCGTCTACCGCTATCAAGTGGAGGATGCAGAAGGGCAGGTGCTGCGCAAGGAGTGGAACTTGGTACCTCGCATCTACTATTTCGACGGTTCCAAGGACTATGTGTTCCCTGACGAGTGGCGCGACCGCCCTTTGCCCTTGCATCTGTATTCGTCAGCCTATCTTACCACTGTCCATCGTCAGCAGGGGGAACAGGTGGAAGCCCTGCGACTGCCTTTGTTCCGTCGTACCATTATTTTCCGGGTCTCTGCCCCTCAGTTGAAGACAGGCCAGTCTGTTGCGGTATGTGGTTCGCATCCAGCCATTGGATCGTGGAGCACCAGTCGCTTTCTGAGGATGCAGTATGCAGGCTTGGGCGAATGGATGCTCTCTGTCAATGCACTGGGATGGCAGCTTCCCATCGAATATAAGTATGTATTGGTTGACGAACAGACGCACGAGTTGCTGGAGTGGGAAGAAGGCGACAATAGGCAGATAGATTGTTCGCAACTGCGTATAGATTCAAACCGGCAGGATAATAATCAGCTGCCCGACGGGATGGTGATGGTGCTGCATGGTGGTCATCTGCGCTTGCGCGAGGAGCCGTGGCGGGCTGCCGGTGTGGCGGTGCCTGTCTTCTCACTGCGCTCTGAGCACAGTTATGGGGTAGGCGACTTTGGCGACTTGCGGCGCCTGGTAGACTGGGCGGTGGCTACGGGTATGAAGTTCATCCAGACACTGCCCGTCAACGACACGACGACCGACGGTCTCTGGCACGACTCTTATCCCTACAATATTGTCAGTGCTTTTGCCTTGCATCCCCATTATGTCGATTTGGAGGCTGCTGGCACGTTGAAATCCAAACAGCGCATGACCCAGTTCGAGCGTCGTCGCCTGGAGCTGAATGCTCTGCCTGCCAGCGATTATGAGGCTGTAGACCGTGTGAAGCATGAGTATCTGGAGGCACTTTTTGCTGAGCAAGGACAGAAGGTGATGTCGACAACGGATTTTCAGAATTTCCTCAAGGCCAACCAAGACTGGCTGAAACCCTATGCGGAGTATAGAAATGAAAAATCAGGTTTGAAGAATGATGAGTTTACATACTACGTACAGTATCTGTTGCACACTCAGCTGAAGGCTGCTGCCGACTATGCCCGTTCGAAAGGTGTGGTACTGAAGGGTGACCTGCCTATTGGTGTCAACCGAGACAGTGCAGAAACCCGTGAGCATCCAGAATTCTTTAACTTAGATTCGCAGGCAGGAGCTCCGCCCGACACGTTCGCCCGGCACGGGCAGAATTGGGGATTCCCTACCTATAATTGGACTTCTCCCATGCCCAAGCCCGCTTCCTCTGCTAAGACACTGGTCAGTTGGTTTCAGAGTCGCCTGCAGCACATGCAACAGTATTTTGATGCCTTGCGTATCGACCATGTGCTGGGATTCTTCCGGATATGGGAGATACCAGTCGAGGCCCTTGATGGACTGCTGGGACATTTCTCGCCAGCATTGCCCTTCACCGTCTCAGAGATAGAATATTTTGGACTGCCTTTCCGTAAAGAACTGTTTACCCATCCGTTTATCAACGACCGCCTGGTGGAGCGTCTCTTTGGTATTCATGCTCAGTATGTGCGCGACACCTATCTGGTGCGGAAAGCCTATGGCCTTTACGACTTGAAGCCAGACTACGACACGCAGCGCAAGGTGGCTGCCCAGTTTGCCGACCGTCACGATGAGAACAGCATTTGGATTCGCGATGGACTGATGCGCTTGATAACAGATGTGCTCTTTGTGGAAGACCCACACCAGCAAGAGATGTACCATCCACGCATCGGGGTGACAACTGAACCTATCTTCGAAGCCCTCTCCGCGGAGGAAAAAGATGCTTTCCTGCGCTTATACAACAACTACTATTACCAGCGCCATTCATTCTATTGGGGACAGCAGGCCCTGCATCGTTTGCCTGCCGTGCTGAGCGGATGTCGTATGCTGGTGTGTGCAGAAGATCTTGGAATGTTGCCTGACTGTGTGGAGCCAGTGCTCGACCAGCTGCGTATCCTGACACTCGAAATTCAGCAGATGCCAAAGCAGCAGGGCTTCGAGTTTTCCCATCTGGATGCCAACCCCATCCGCTCGGTGGCAACTATCTCCACACACGACATGTCGCCTCTGCGACTGTGGTGGCAGGAGAGTCCTGAGCGTCGTCAGCGCTTCTATGTAACGATGCTTCAGAAGGAGGGACGCGCACCTGAGCAACTCCCTGCTCATCTGGCAGAAGAAATCATTGCGCGTCACCTATATTGTCCGTCCATGCTCTGTATCCTGTCGTTACAAGACTGGTTGTCGATGGATATGGAGCTGCGTCGCAAAAATCCTCAGGACGAGCGCATCAACACCCCCAGCGATCCTTACAACAGGTGGCAATATCGCATGCACATTACCATCGAGGAGTTGTTGGCTGCTGTTAAGTATAATAATAAGGTACGTACGATGGTTCAGCGCAGTAAGCGCTGAACCATTATCAACTTTTTAGGAGTAATCCGTTCACCTCGTTTATTTTCTGACTTTCTTCTTCAACTTGTCGATGGCTTTTTCCAGACTCTCAGTAGGTTCGATAATGTTGTAGTCCGACCAGAAGTCGGGGTCGTCAAAGTATTCCACCTTGTCGTAGAATCGTTCGCGGATGCCAAACGACGAGCGTCCCCGTGGGCGTCTGGCATCCCGTCCCTGTTTCAGGCGGTCAGTCACCACCATCTCGCTTACCGTCGTATATGGCGAGGCAAACAGTCTGCGCTTCCAATCGCATGTAAACCGCATCTCGTTGCGCATGTAGCTCAGACGGGTCACACCATTGCTGTCAGTCTTATAGACGATGGTGACATTGAGCTCTTTGGGGCGGAATCGCAGTCCAGCGGGTTTGCGCACCAGCATGTAGTCAGAAGCCTTGCGCCAGTCGCTCATATCCAGCTGAAGGTCTGCTCGTGTGATGGTCAGCGACTCGACTTCGATATATAGCCGGCCGCCCATTAACGGGAAAGGCGTAATCTGGTTTGGAGTCATGTTTACCACGTAGTGCAGCCGCTCGTCAATCTTCACAGGCATCTCCATCGAATAGGTGTAATAATGCAGAGCATCGGGGTTCAACAGGTATTCGCTGTTTTTGGCAACATCGCACATCAATGGCATCACTGGACCACCCTGTATCTTGACTCCCAGCGTGTCGCGGGCTTTCATACTCATGAGTCTCCGGCCTTTTAGTATGGCTACACCGTCAGACTCCGGTCCGTAGCGGTAGGTGCTCTTATACATGTCTGTCACTGCCTCAGCTACCGCAATGAATCGCGATCCCTTGCGGGCTGTCTCGCGGTAGAAGCAGCGCACCAGTTCTGCCTCCTGAGGATAGTTTTTTTCCAAACGGCTCATGGCGGCCTTGACGATCGCCAAAGGGTCGTCGGCCTTGACGATGACCTCGCTCAGCTCCACCGTGTTGCTCTGCATCACGATGCTCAGGTTCTCCGTCTGGCCCTCGCTGAGCTGGTGGCGAAGGGTCTTGTAGCCTATGTGGCTCAGTTGAATATAGCTTGGCTGGTGGGGTGTCTTCAGTTTGAACCGTCCTTCATCGTTGGTCACGGTATGTACCTCTGTGCCTTCAGCGGTGACACTTGCATGCGGCAACGGACGACCTGTCTGGCGGTCCTTCACCACACCGCTTATTACCGTCTGGGCTGTCATCGTGAGTAGGGCCAGTAGCGTCAAGATAGTTGATATAAGTCGCTTCATAGTCGTATTCCCGTTTTGATACTATGACGATTTAAGCCAATGAAGGTTTAATGGGTAAAGAAAAATACCACGTCCTGAAACCTTTTTTCTGATACAGTATTCCCAAAAAATGAGCCTATAGTTTGGCCGACTCATATTTTTATTGTACCTTTGCCTGCGAAAAACAATATAAAAAACGTTAGATAATGGGACTGATAGGATCAATTATCATTGGTTGTCTGGCCGGATTCTGTGCCGGTAAGTTGATGAAAGGTGGTGGCTTCGGCTTCATCATGAATCTCGTGTTGGGACTCTTCGGAGGCTTGGTCGGTGGCTGGCTGTTTGAGCAGTTAGGCATCTCGTGGGGCGGACTGCTGGGGCAGTTGGGAACAGCCATCGTTGGAGCTGTGGCTATTCTCTGGGTGGCATCGCTGATCAAGAAGTAAGCGTTTTGCATAGTTCATGGATGCAAAACTGATATTGGGCTTCCTGCGCGAGGTGGCGATGAACAACAACCGCCCCTGGTTTCAGGAGCATAAGGCCGACTATGAGTAAGTATCAGACCTTCATCTTCGACCTGGACGGCACGCTGCTGGATACCCTGCAAGACTTGGCTGACAGCGTCAACTATGCCCTGCGCCAGCACCGTATGCCCCAGCACTCGCTGGACGATATACGGCGTTTCGTGGGCAATGGTGTCAGAAAACTGATGGAACGCGCCGTGCCCGAGGGGACGCAGAATCCGCTGTTTGAGGCCGTTTTTGCAGACTTCCGGCAGTATTATATGCACCATTCGATGGACACCACGCGGCCTTATGACGGCATTCCCGAAATGCTGCAGCAGTTGAAGCAGCGCGGCTGCCGGATGGCGGTGGTGAGCAACAAGATGATGGCGGCTACGCAGGAACTCGTCGCCCACTTCTTCCCTGAGATAGAGGTTGCCATTGGCGAGCAC
>ODAI013213491.1_pt1 | contig 13420 bp, 9 predicted proteins | sample 1539321 | NCBI WGS metagenome assembly ODAI01 (sample SAMN02144231, study PRJEB22623) | gut metagenome | biome: sheep rumen | host: Ovis aries | place: New Zealand
GCGAGTATTCCGAACTGAACCTGTCTAACCCGCCTGTGTTCGAGCGGGTGGAAACGACGGCAGAGGCGCTGTCTCTCACAGAGTCCGGAGAAGAGTTCGACCTGGTGATAGCTATGTACAACTCCGGCACGCTGGACGTCTTTGACTTCTCGCGCCGCATGAAATCCATTGCCCCTCAGACCCCTATAGTCCTGCTTGCGTCCTATTCCAGGGAAGTATGGCGCAAGCTCAAGATGCAGGATACCAGCAGCATAGATTACGCCTTCTGCTGGAGCGGCTCTACCGATCTGATCATTGCAATAGTCAAGCTGCTGGAAGACAGCTTGAACGCCGAAAAAGACATACTGGGCGGCGGGGTTCAGTGCATACTGCTTGTAGAAGATTCGGTGCGGTACTATTCGACATACCTCCCGCTGTTGTACAAACTGGTTCTGCAGCAAAATGTCGCCGCTCTTGAAGATGCGCTCAATGAGGACCAACAGATATTCCGCAAAAGGGCCCGCCCCAAAATCCTTCTGGCGACCAACTACGATGACGCAGTAGATCTGTTCGGGCGTTACAAGGACCAGATGCTGGGCGTCATCTCCGATATCGGTTTCGTCCGTCATAAGGGAGACAGCCCGGAGACTGAGAAACTCGACGCCGGCGTGGACTTGTGCCGGTATATACGCAAGGAGACTCCCCGTATGCCTATATTGATGCAGTCTTCCCAGGAGAGCATGCGCAGCGTGGCGATGGGGCTTGGGGCAGGGTTCCTGCTCAAGCAGTCCAAGATGCTTACACATGAGCTCGGAGAGTATATCGGCAGGGCGGTCGGTTTTGGCGATTTCGTGGTGACGGGCAAGCATTTGCAGCAGATTGCCAGGGCTTCGGACCTGCAGGGGGACGAAAAGATCCTGTCCACTCTGCCCGACCATTATCGATCGGAACTTAGGGACAAAAACTACATTTCCCGGTGGCTGCTGGCAAGGGGAATCTTCGCCGTTGGCGACAAGATTAAGAATACAGTATATCCCGACATGCCCTCATTGAGGGAAGATGTGGTGAGGCTGATTCACGAATACCGGACGTCGCAGGGTCTGGGCGTAGTGGCGCGCTTCAGTCCGGAAACATATAACGACACGATTGGATTTGCCAGGATAGGGGAGGGTTCCCTCGGAGGCAAGGCTCGCGGCCTGGCATTTCTGAGCCATATTCTCTATAAGTACAATCTGTACAACAAGTGGGATGACGTGCGCTTGCTGGTGCCGCGCACTCTTGCCATATCTACTGAGTACTTTGACCGTTTCATTCTGGAGAACGGCCTGCAGTATGTCATCAATTCGGATCTGTCCGACAGTGAGCTGCTGACCCAGTTTGTGTCTTCCACCTTGCCGGCAGACCTGATGGCATCGCTCAGGGTTTTCATCCGGGAGGTTGACAAGCCCCTTGCCGTGCGCTCTTCCTCCAAGCTGGAAGACTCTTATTATCAGCCGTTTGCAGGCGTTTACTCGACGTACATGATTCCTCGTACGGAAAATGAAGACCAGCAGCTCCGGCTTCTTGGCAATGCCATAAAGAGCGTGTATGCATCGGTGTATTTCGCCGCATCGAGGGGATATATCAGCGCTACAGCCAATGTGATTTCCGAAGAAAAGATGGGCATAATCCTGCAGGAGCTGTCCGGCTCAGAAGATGACGGTTACTATTTCCCGGCTGTGTCGGGAACTGCCCGGTCGGTTAATTTCTACCCGGTCGGGTACGAGAAACCGGAAGAAGGCATAGCCAAGATCGCTTTCGGTCTGGGCAAGGCTGTAGTGGACGGTGAGCAGGTACTGAGGTTCTCTCCCGCGCACCCAAACAATGTAGTGCAGACATCTACCCCGGAACTCACGATGCGTGATACCCAGCAGGTTATGTATGCCCTGAATCTGCTTCCCGGGAAGTTCAAGACCTCGGTAGATGATGCAGTGAACCTGGAGCGCATTGCGATAAGCGACTGCGGCAAGTTCAAGGCCTTTGCCAAGGTGGCCTCTACATATGATTATCAGAACGGCAGAATTGTGGATTCGGCACTTGCCGAAGGCCCGAAGGCCGTTACGTTCGCCCATATTCTCAGGTACGGGACCTTCCCCCTTGCGGATATCATAAAGCATCTTCTGGAGGTGGCCGTATGCGAAATGAAATGCAATGTCGAACTTGAGTTCGCAGTTGATTTGGAATCCAGGATATTCCACCTGCTGCAGATCCGTCCTATTTCTACGGACGGGCTGCGTACGGAGGTTGACTGGTCCAAGATAGATGACAGCGGAGCGCTTATCCGTTCTACCAGTTCACTCGGTACCGGCTGGACTGCCGACGTGAGGGATATCGTTTACGTCAAGAAAGAATGTTTCGACAAAATGAAGACCGGGCTCATAGCCGAGGAGATAAAGTTCATTAACGCTGAAATGAGAAAGGAGGGAAGGGGCTACGTTTTAATCGGATACGGGCGTTGGGGCTCGAGCATTCCCACACTTGGCATTCCAGTGGTCTGGAGCGATATTTCAGAGGCTAAAGCTCTGGTGGAATGTTCCCTCGACGATTTCAGGGTGGACCCCAGCCAGGGATCCCATTTCTTCCAGAACTTGACTTCGTTCAACGTGGGGTATGTAAGCGTTGATGAGTTTTCCCGCAAAGATGACTTCGTCGATTATGCCAAACTGTCTGAGCTGCCGGCAGTGAGTGAAAGCGAATATGTCAAGCACATTCGCCTGGATGAGGATATGAAAATCTGCGTGGACGGCCGGACCGGCCGGGCTATGATTGCTCTTTAGCGCGGGCGGCTTTGCGCTTGCGGTAGCGTTCGAGGGCGAGTTGCTGCATGTCGCGGACTTCGTCCCTTTCATCGACGATTTCGTTGCCCAGGATGGTCTCAATGACATCTTCCAGTGTAAGAATGCCCTGGAAGGCGCCGTATTCATTGATAATTACGCTGATAGGTTCGTCTTTGGAGATCATTTCGTCCCATATGACGTCGAGCGCCGTTTCGTCGGGGAATGAAGCTATGTCGCGGCGAATGTCGCCGAGAGTCACGTCGAATTTGTCTTCCGCAATCAACTGCAGGGCTTCCATCCGGAGAATGTAACCGGTTATGTATTCGTCGTTGTCGGCATAGACGGGGATTCGGCTGTGATGCAGGAAACGTTTGTCTTTGTAGAAACGCTTGAGCGTCATGCTTTCAGGGGCGATAGCGCACACGACCCTGGGAGTCATGGCGTCGTAGGCTTTCATTTCGTCGAGAGAGATGATGTTCTGGATGACCTCGTTTTCGTCTTCGTCGAGTTCTCCGGATTCTTCGGCGACGTCTGCCATGGCACTTACTTCTTCGCGGGATACAGTGGAATCAGTATCGTCGGGGGATATTCTCTTCTGTAGCCATTCTACTGCGATGACAATGGGATACAGACAGAAAATCAGCACTTTAATGGTGCGGGCTGTAAAGCCCATCAGGCTTTTCCAGCGTGCGGTGCCCAGATTCTTCGGGATGATTTCGGAAAAAACCAGGATGAGTATGGTGGTTATCGCACTTACCAGTCCGAACCACTCATTGCCGAACACCAGCGTTGCCTGACGGCCTACTCCGGCGGCACCGATGGTATTGGCTATCGTATTCAGGGAAAGTATTGCGGCCAGCGGACGGGAAGTGTCGGTCTTGTATTTCTTCATCAGAGCGGCCGGCTTGTATCCTTCTTCTTCCCGCATTGTAATATATGAAATGGGGGTACTCATCAACGTCGCCTCTAGCACGGAGCAGAGGAAAGAGACGAGCATTGCGGTTAGAAGGAATACGAATAGTAAAACCATACAATCTGCAAAGATAAGTCTTTTAATTGATAAACAAAAGCATCCTGCGTCCGACAACGCAGGATGCTTTGTAAAAGAACCGTTGTGCGTCAGTCTTTGACTGCGGTCAGTGCCTCGCGGACCTGAGCTTCGATCTCATCGCATAACTCGGGATTGTCTTTGAGCAATTGCTTCACGCTTGCAAGTCCCGGGGCGAGCTTTTCGCCGTTGTACGAGAACCCCGAGCCGCTCTTGTGGATGATGTCGAACTCGATGGCCAGGTCGGCGATTTCCGCGACGTGGCTGATGCCTTCGCCGTACACGATGTCGAATTCCGCTTTCTTGAAAGGAGGGGCCATCTTGTTCTTGACCACCTTGACGCGGGTACGGTTGCCGGTGGCCTCGTCGCCGTCTTTGAGCTGCGTGGTGCGGCGCACGTCGAGACGCACGGAAGCGTAGAACTTGAGGGCGTTGCCGCCGGTCGTCGTCTCCGGATTGCCGAACATGATGCCGATCTTTTCGCGCAACTGGTTGATAAAGATGCAGCAGGTGTTGGTCTTGGCGATGTTGGCCGTGAGTTTGCGGAGCGCCTGGCTCATGAGGCGGGCCTGAAGGCCGACTTTATTGTCGCCCATTTCGCCTTCGATTTCGGCCTTGGGTGTAAGCGCCGCCACGGAGTCTATTACGACTATGTCGATGGCACCGCTGCGGATAAGGTTGTCGGCTATCTCAAGAGCCTGCTCGCCGTTGTCCGGCTGGCTGATGAGCAGCGTTTCGAGATTCACACCGAGGGCCTGCGCATAAGTGCGGTCGAAAGCGTGCTCGGCGTCTATCATTGCGGCTATTCCGCCCTGTTTCTGGGCCTCCGCAATGGCGTGGATGGCAAGAGTTGTCTTGCCGCTGGATTCCGGACCGTAGATTTCGATTATTCGGCCTCTGGGGTAACCACCGATGCCCAGTGCATGGTCGAGGGCAACAGAGCCGCTCGGTATCACCTGGACGTCCCATTGTGGCTGATCTCCCAGCTTCATAATCGTTCCTTTTCCGAAATCTTTCTCGATCTTGTCGATCGTGGCCTGAAGCGCCTTGAGTTTGGCGGCGCTTAAGTCTGTGGCCTGTGTTTCAATTTCTTTAGCCATAACGTGTGGTTTTAATATTTGAATTACAAATATAAGAGAAAAAACGTTATTTTTGTAATGTGAAAACAAGGTTGCTGGGAAAAACTGCCGAAGAATTGGCCGCCTTGTGCGCCGACTGCGGTCTGAAGCCCTTTGTGGGCCGTCAGATTGCAGATTGGCTGTATTCCAAGAGGGTCTCGAGCTGGGACCGCATGCTGAATATCTCCAAGGCTTCGAAAGAGATTCTGCGGGAGCGCTACGACCTGGGTACGTCGGAGCCTGTGGCGTCGGCCGTGTCTGCGGACGGTACGGCTAAGTACCTTTTTGCCGTCAGCGAGACAGATTCGGTCGAGTCTGTGGTGATTCCGGACGAGGACAGAAGGACGCTTTGCGTAAGTTCGCAGGCCGGATGCCGCATGGGCTGCCGGTTCTGCATGACGGGCCGGCAGGGCTGGCACGGCAACCTGGACACAGCGGATATCCTGAATCAGTTTTTGAGCGTTCCTGATCCGCTGACTCTCACCAATGCTGTTTTCATGGGCATGGGCGAGCCTCTGGACAATTACGATGCCGTGAGCAGGGCCATTTCGGTGCTTACGGCTCAGGACGGCTTTGGCTGGAGCCCCAAACGCATAACGCTCAGTACGATAGGCGTCCTACCCGTGCTTAAGCGTTTTCTGGACGAAGAACGCTGCCATCTGGCGGTGAGCCTTCATAATCCCTTCCCCGACGAACGCCTGGACATGATGCCCGTCCAGAAAGCATGGCCTCTGGAGGATGTAGTCGCCCTCCTGAAGCAATATGACTTCTCCGGACAGCGCCGGGTGAGCTTCGAGTACACTATGTTTGCCGGATGGAATGATGACAAGCGCCATGCCGACGCCCTTATCCGTCTTCTGGGCGGACTGGAGTGCCGGGTGAATCTGATACGTTTTCATAAGATTCCGGATTTTCCGTACGACTGTTCTCCGGAAGTACGGATGGAAGAATTCAAAAACCGATTGAACAACCACGGAGTAGTATGTACAGTAAGAGCATCGAGGGGCGAAGATATACTCGCAGCCTGCGGAATGCTTGCAGGGCAGCATTCTCAGCAGTAGCGGCGCTGCTTCTGACCTTGCCTGCGAGCGGACAGAAGTACCCCAACGGCCTGTCGTCCGACAGTGTCGATCCCAAGGCTGATGCCCGCATCATAGCGGTCATGAGGGAGAGAATGGACTCAATTCACAGGACACAACACAGGCCCACGGTTGCGCTCGTCCTGAGTGGCGGCGGAGCCAAAGGAGCCGCTCACGTCGGTGTGATGCGTTATCTTGAAGAAGAGGGGATACCGGTCGATATGATATGCGGCACCAGTATAGGCGGTCTCATGGGTGCTATGTTCTCGCTGGGATATGATTCCGCTTACCTGGATTCGCTTATGCGCAACATGGACTGGCTGCAGATTCTCACCGACAAAATAGATCCGTCCTATCTGTCGTATACCAGGAAACGTTACAAGGAAACATATTCACTGGCTATTCCGTTTTATTATTCCAAGAAGGATTTTCAATACAGGATAGACAATCAGGTGAGGTATATCGACGGCGGCGCCCGTTCTCCTCTGGGCCGCAACGACCTCGCCAGTTCGCTCCCTTCCGGCTATGTTTATGGATTCAATATCAACAACTTGATATCCAGCGTCACGGTCGGGTACCAAGATTATCAGTCCTTCGAAGACCTGCCCATTCCGTTTTTCTGCGTAGCGGCCGACATGGTGAGCCTCAAGTCGAAAAACTGGTCGTCGGGCTCGATCAAAGACGCAATGCGTTCGACCATGAGCATTCCCGGACTGTTCAAGCCTGTGAGAGAGAAGGGAACTATATTGGTAGATGGCGGAACGCGCAACAATTTCCCGGTCGATCTGGCCCGCATGATGGGAGCGGATATCGTGATTGGAGTGGACCTGTCGGACCTGAACCTGACATACTCCCAGGTGAATAACCTCGGCGACATCTTCATGCAGTTTATGAGCATGCTCGGCAAGAATTCCTTCGATACGAATGTCAAGGAGGCCGACTTGTTCATCAAGCCCAAGATCTCTGAATACAACATGATGAGCTTCAACGCAGAAGCCATCGACACCATGATAAACAGGGGATATACGGCTGCGCGGTTGAAAGCCGAAGAAATCGCGGAAGTGAAAGGTCTGACAAAGGGCGCCACCATCACATACCAGAGCCCCAAGGCCATAGATATAAACAAGACCCCTGTTCAGATTTCCTCCGTTGAATTCCAGGGACTTTCAAATTCAGAGTCGCGTCTGCTTCAGCGCAAGATTAAATTGAAGGCCGGAAGCTTTGTGTCCAAAGCGGACATGGAGCACGTGATGTCCATAATACAAGCCACCGGCTGCTTTGCTTCCGTGACCTACAATCTGCTGGGTCATGAGGCTCCGTACCGCCTGGTCTTCGATTGTGTCAAGGGACCCCGTCATCAATTCGGGATGGGCGCCCGTTTCGATACCGAAGAATGGCCTTCATTCCTGTTCAATATAGGCCTGAACGCCCATAAGCTGAGCGGCGCCAAGCTGGATTTGCACGCCAAAATCGGTATGAACCAGAAGTTCGGGCTCAACGCGGCCCTCGACCTTTCCTGGCTCCCGACCATAAATTTCGAGGCGTATCTGCGCAATAATACGTCCACCCTTAGCACGGATCTGAACCAGGTCGGTTCCGAGGCGCGCTGGTGGGGACATTATGAGAAGCTGTATCTGTCCAATATAAGGTGGACGAGCGTGGACTTCCGTTTCGGCGCCCAGTTCAGGCAGTATAACCTGCCTTATTCCACCACCTATGGCGCTTCCGTTTACAAAATCAGTTACGATCTTGCGCGGGGAGGCTATCTGGGACTGTTTGCGAACGGCACCATCTACACTTACGACAGGTATAATTACCCTTCGAAAGGTGTCAACCTCACTTTCGGATACGAATATGACTTCCAAAAGTACAAGTGTCCGGGATTCAAGCCTCTGCACACTGCATATCTGAACTTTACCCCCGTGGTTCCGCTGGGCGGAAGAGTATCGATCATTCCTGATATTCACTTGCGTGCCGTGCTGGGCAGCCCTGCCCGTCCGGACGGTATAAACCCGGTAGATCCGTCATATTCCATTGCGCACCAGAACTATGTCGGCGGAACAATGGCCGACCGTTATATAGAAGGGCAGATGCCGTTTATCGGCTTCGGAAATGTTTACCAGGCCGGTCCTTATGCAGCTACCGCAAACCTGAGCCTGCGCCTGCGCTTGGGACGCAACTTCTTCATCACCGGCACCGGCGGTTATTTCCGCGAGTCGGACACTTTGGAAGGCTTTGTGGAGATGGCCCTTCCTACACTTTGGGGCGCCGGACTGGAACTGGGATATACTACTCCTATGGGACCTGTGAAAGTGCTGGGTACCTGGTCTGACCGTTTCCATTCGTTCAACCAGGACGCCGGTTTGTATATTTCCTTTGGCTTTGACTTCTGATATGGACGAGAGAAGCAAGAAAGTGCTTAAGACGCTCGAGAACCAATGTGCCAAGCGGGAATATTGCCGCAAAGATGTGCGGGACAAGGCGCTGAAGGCTCTGGAAGGGGACAGGGATGCAGCGGAAGAGGTTGTGGCGAGCCTTGTTGAGAATCGTTTTGTGGACGATTCGAGATATGCAGGGGCTTATGCAAGGCAGAAGGCCCATCTCGACGGATGGGGCCCTGCGAAGATAAAATTCGCACTCCGCGGCAAAGGTGTGGACAGCGAGGTCATCGCCGAGGCTCTTTCTACGCTCGATCCTGAACGTGCAGGCCAGAAGCTGGCAAAACTCATCGATGCCAAGGCCAGGGCCCTGGAAGGTGACCCGCAAAAGAATTTGAAACTCATTAAATACGCGCTGTCGCGAGGATACGACTATGAACAGGTCCGAGACTATATATCTCTACACTGACGGCGCGGCAAGCGGAAACCCGGGCCCGGGTGGCTGGGGAGCCGTGCTCAAGTGCGGTGACCTGAGGCGGGAAATGAGCGGCGGGTTTGCCCGCACGACCAATAACCGCATGGAGCTTCTGGCGGTCATCAAAGGGCTGGAAGCCATAAAATGGAAGGGTGCATCCGTGGAGGTATGGAGCGATTCGCAGTATGTCGTGAACACCGTCACGCTGGGTTGGAAGCGCAAAAAGAATGCAGATCTGTGGGAGCGTTTTGACGCTTTGGCAGTGGATTTCAATCTCGTTTTTCACTGGCTCAAGGGACATGCCGGACATCCGGAGAATGAACGCTGCGACGCTCTGGCCGTGGCTGCTTATTCGCAGCCCGGTTTGCCGGCGGATGAAGGATATGAACAAAATCAATTATTTTAGATATGCAGAAAAGAAAACCTATAGTTGGTATTACCCAGGGAGATTCGAACGGAATAGGGTATGAAGTGATTATCAAGGCTTTGTCTGATCCGAGGATTCTGGAGTTCTTTACTCCGGTCGTATATGGTTCGTCCAAGCTTTTCGGGTTCTACAAGAAAACCATACCCGAATTGGATCAGTTGGATTCCAATGTGATTACTTCTGCGGCCGACGCCAAGCAGAAGCGTATCAATGTCCTCAATTGTCTCCCCGACAATGTGTTCGCGGAACCGGGGCAGGCCACTCCTGAATCGGCTAAAGCAGCTATTACCGCCCTCGAGCGCGCAGTAGGCGATATAAAAGACGGATTTATAGATGTGCTGGTCACTGGCCCCATCAACAAGAAGGCAATGTCCGGCCAGGGCTTCGGCTTCCCGGGTCACACTGAGTATCTTCAGCAGCAGTTCGGAGTCAAGGACGTCACTATGCTTATGACCAGCCACAGGCTGCGTCTTGGCGTGGTCACCGGCCATGTGCCTCTTAAAGATGTGCCGGGTTTGATAACCAAGGAAAAGATAGTCAGCAAGTTGCGCCTGATGAACCAATCCCTGAAAGAAGATTTCCGCATCGACCAGCCAAGAATTGCCGTGTTGAGCCTTAATCCGCACAGCGGCGACGGCGGCCTGCTCGGTACGGAAGAACAGGACATCATTATACCTGCGGTGGCTCAAGCTACCGCGGAGGGGATCCTTGCCTTCGGCCCTTATTCTCCAGACGGTTTCTTCGGACTCAGTCACTATGAGCGTTTCGACGCCACGCTGGCCATGTACCACGACCAGGGTCTGGCTCCTTTCAAGGCCCTTTCGTTCGAAGACGGCGTGAACTATACCGCCGGACTGCCCATTGTACGCACATCTCCGGACCACGGTACCGCTTATGATATGGCCGGACGGGATGAGGCGGATCCTCATTCGATGCGCTCGGCTATTTTCACGGCGATAGATATTTATAATGCCCGGGCCGACTATGCTGAATTGCAGGACGGCAAGATGGAGGAGAGGCACCTTGAGGGATCGGAGCGCCGTGAGCGTCCGGGCAGGCCTCAAATTGCCTGACCTCATGAGAGGCTTCTGCCTTGCCGTTGCATTCATATTGGCTGCAGTGCCGCTAAGGGCCCAGTATGCCTCGGATACGTTGCGCTGGGTGACACCAGCCGCAGTGACCGGAGCTGGCATTGCCAGTCACTATCTGGCACATAATGCAGTAGAAGTGCCTTTGCGCGATTTTGTCCAATCGGACATCCGCAACGGCCGGTCGTTTCATGATATCGGCTCTTATGTGCAGTACGTGCCCGAAGCCATGCACCTTAGCCTCGGCCTTGCGGGTTGTAAGGCCCGCGTGCCGTTCATGGACCGGCTGGTGGAGGCTTCCGTGGCCCATTTGATTGCATTGTGCCTGAGCCGCGTTCCAAAGCATTTACTCCACAGCCAGCGCCCCGACGGGAGAGACTATTTGTCTTTCCCGTCCGGACATGCAACTCTTGCGTTCACGGGTGCCGAGTTGGTGAGGATGGATTACGGAAACCTCTGGGGGGCAGGTGCTTATGCTATGTCGGTCTATGTGTGCGCAGACAGGATCTACGGCAATAGGCACTGGCTCGGCGATGTGCTTGCAGGCGCCGGAATAGGCATCTTTTCCGCACGTGCTGGTGCATGGCTTCTGAAGCCCTTGAAAAGCTGGCTCGGACTCCCGGAATTCAGCTGGGACGGCTTTGGAAGCAAGCACTTTCAGCTGGCTGTGCTTCCCTATACGGACCCGCTGTCCGGAGCGTTCGGACCGTCCGTCAGTTTGTCTTTCTAGTCGGTGTAAAAACGTATCATCCTCTCAATCGCCCGCCGGCATACCGGGCAGAACGTGGGCGCGGAGTTCGTTTTCATGCGGCAGTCCGGGCATGCCCTCCAGACGCCCTTGCTCATGTATCCGCCGCCTTCGATTACGCTTACTCCGTCTTTCCCTATCATGTCTTTCCATTTTGAGTCGAAGTCGTACATCGTGGTGATGTTCGGCTCCCATGGCTCGCAGTCGGGATGGTAGTAGTCGCTGTATTGGTCGTCGTAGTAATACTCATCGGCAAGTCCGGCGAAACTGTGCCCGAACTCATGCACCACCACGGCCTTGAACTGGGGGTGATGCGCCGCCGTGAGCGTGTAGGAATTATAGATGCCACCGCCTCCGTAATTGTCTGTATTTGCGAGGATTATGATGTGCTCGTAGGGGACCCCTGCCAGCGCGTTATGCAGGTCTTTGATGTGCAGTGTCGTAAGATATCTGCTGGAATAGAAGGTGTCGAATTGAGCATGCAGAGGGGTGGATTTCCATTCGCCCTTTCCGGGAATGCTGACTCCGCTGTCCTGCGAAACGAGTCCTACAGCACGGAAGTTGAAGCGCTTTTTAAGGCTCTTGAACGGCTCGTGGGACAGTATAGCGTTTACCGTGCTCCCGGCGTCTCTCCAGAACCGGTCCATTTCATTGGCGGTGTATCCTTCCGCAACAATGGCGACGTCGATACATTTCTCCGGCGTTCCGTTGATCAGAATGTCTTTTGACTGCGCTCCTCCGGTGGCGGGACGGATGAGAATGTCCTGCGGATCTACCGTATGGGTCAGGGAGGCGATTGTGCGTCCGTGGCTGTCGAAGGGGTCTGCGGTCACTTCGGCCGGGGCGTCCGGCATGGGCACGAGGAACACATTTTCGAAGCTCTTGTCGAGCCTGGTCGCTTCTTCGGTGTTCTGCCATTCCTGGAACAGGGTGCTGAACGAAAGCCTGTAGAGTATGGAACTGTCTGCGGAGGAACGGACGGTAAGCTGCCCGTTGCCTTGCAGGGGAACTTCCGCGAGCCGCCCGCGACGTCCCGCCCAGCCATCGATTGAACGGATTTCATCAACGGCGATGGATGCATGGCGGCTGTTGCCCGAAAAACTGTAGTCCAGACGCAGGGTGCGTTCCTGTGCATGGGCGGGCATAACGGCCGATAATAGAAATAAAAACGAAAATATGCGTTTCATGCAAGCAAAAATACGATTTTTATCTGTAAATTTGCTTGCCAAACAAATAACCGGACATTTTTTATGATGAATATTCAATCCAAGGCGGATCTTGTGAAGTATTGCCTTGAGAATCAAGTGGAAATTATCAACTTCCACTATTGCGGCTGGGACGGCCGCATCAAGACCCTGAACTTTATTGTACGAGATGAAGAACATCTTACCAACATTCTGGAAGCGGGCGAGAGGGTTGACGGCTCAAGTCTGTTCCCTTTTGTCGAGGCCGGGAAAAGCGATCTGTACGTAGTCCCGCGTTACCGGACTGCATTCAGGGATCCTTTCAGCGAAGTGCCCACGGTGGGCGTGCTCTGCTCCTTCTTCGACCGCGACGGCGTGCCGTTCGAGAGCTCTCCCGAATATGTGTTGCGCAAGGCACACAGGGCATTTCAGGAAAAGACAGGCCTTAAGATGCAGACCATGGGGGAGTTGGAGTACTATATCATAGCTTCCGACGACGGAATGTATCCTATTGCGGACCAAAAGGGATATCATGAGAGTGCTCCTTTCAACAAGTTTTCGGATTTGCGTGTAGAGGCAGTCAGATACATTACCCAGGTGGGCGGAATGGTAAAATATGCCCATAGCGAGGTGGGAAATTTCCGGCAGGACGGAAAAATATACGAACAGAATGAAATAGAGTTCCTCCCGGTAGATATCGAAGATGCCGCCGACCAGCTTGTGCTGGCGAAATGGGTTATGCGCCGTCTGGCATATAAACATGGCGTGACGATTACCTTTGCGCCGAAGATTACGGCTGGAAAGGCCGGGTCGGGCATGCATGTGCACTGCAAGTTTACCCGTGACGGCAAGAGCGTGATGGTGGAGAACGGAGACATTACCGACATCGTGCGCAAAGCGATAGCCGGCTACATGGATGCCGGCACCTCCCTTACGGCGTTCGGCAATCCGCATCCACTTTCATTTATGCGTCTGGTGCCCAACCAGGAGGCCCCGACTTCTCTTTGCTGGTCTTTCTCGAACCGCAGTGCATTGGTCAGGGTTCCTTTGGGATGGACAGGCCGGACGGATATGGCCGCC
>ODAI014389859.1_pt1 | contig 13420 bp, 12 predicted proteins | sample 1539321 | NCBI WGS metagenome assembly ODAI01 (sample SAMN02144231, study PRJEB22623) | gut metagenome | biome: sheep rumen | host: Ovis aries | place: New Zealand
GCCGAAACCCTCCAGATGCGCCTTGCCCACGTTGGTGATCAGGCCATGGGTAGGCTGGGCGACCGCCAGAAGCGGTTTCAGGTCTTCGGGATGGCTGGCGCCCATTTCCACGATGGCGATATCGGAATCGGCCCCGATCCGGAGCACCGTGAGCGGCACGCCGATGTCGTTGTTCAGGTTGCCCTCCGTGGCCGAAACGCGGTATTTGGCCGCCAGGACGGAGCGGATGAGCTCCTTGGTGGTCGTTTTCCCGTTGGTTCCCGTAAGGCCGATGACGGGAATGTCCAGCTGCTGCCGGTGATAGGCCGCCAGCGCCTGCAAGGCCGCCAGCGTGTCCGGCACCTTGACAAGGCGCGGATCCTCTTCCTGGACCGTATCGCTCACGACCGCAGCGACAGCGCCCGCCTCCAGGGCTTTGAGCGCGAACGCGTTACCGTCGAAACTCTCCCCTTTCAGGGCTACGAAAAGCTGATTCTCTTTCAGGGTGCGGGTATCGGTATTCACGCCCGCAGATGCCTGGAATATCTGATATAATTCCTTGATTTCCATTATTTTCCAGTACTACCAAATCCACCTTCCCCACGAAGGGTTTCGTCCAGCTCGTCCACCTGTTCCCACTGAACCTGCTCGTGGCGGGCGATGACCATCTGGGCAATCCGCTCGCCGGGCACAATCTCGAAGGGCTCCTGGGACAGGTTCACCAGGATAGTCCGGAGTTCCCCCCGGTAATCCGCATCCACGGTGCCGGGGCTGTTCAGGACTGTGATGCCATGTTTGAGCGCCAGCCCGCTGCGGGGCCGCACCTGGGCCTCGTATCCGGGCGGAAGTGCGATGTACAGCCCGGTGGGAACCAGCGTCCGCTGGAGCGGCTGCAGGACCACGGGCTCCGGGATATTGGCCCTGAGATCCACACCGGCCGACTGGGGCGTCGCATACGAGGGGCAAGGATAGGGAGAATGGTTTACAATTTTGACTTTCATTTATTTAGGAGCTTTTATATACAGTACGGCTGCAATGACGGCATACAGGTAGTTGGGCAGCCAGATGGCAATGCCGGCAGGCAGGGTGTCCGTAACCACGAACATCTCGCTGAACTGCATGAACAGGATATAGGAGAAGCCCAGCGCCGTTCCCGCCGCCAGGTTCCAGCCCATGCCGCCCCGCTTTTTCTTGGTGGACAAAGCCACGCCGATGATCGTAAGGATCAGGGCGGAGAAAGGAAGGGCGAAACGGTTGTTCTTCTCGATGAGGGCCTCGCTCACGGAGGCGTCTCCCCGCTGGATCTGGGTGTCGATCAGCCGGTCCAGTTCGGCCTCGTTCAGGCGCTGGATGGTGTATTTGTTCCGGAAGAAATCGTCCCGGGTAAGGCTCAGGACCGTGTCCAGCTGCCGGCCGGAGCGGATGTGGTCTTCCAGACCGTCGGAATAATCCCGGATGAACCAGTTGCGGAGTTTCCACACGCCGGTAACGGTGTCGTACTGGGCGCTTTCGGCCGACAGTTTGGAGTGGAGTTCCCCTCCGGAAAGGTCTTCCAGGGTGAAATTGTAGGCCGTATTGTTGTATCCGCTGAAAGATTCGATATATACGAAACGGTCGTTTTCCAGCTTGTAGTGCATGTCCCGGCCCGACCGGGCCTTGGTGCGCGGGATGTATTTCTGCTCGAAATCCACCCGGGTGGCATTGGCCCGTGGAATCACCCAGAGGCCCAGGCCCAGGGACAGCAGGCCGATAAAGATGGCCGACACGATGAACGGGACCACCATCCGGTGATAGCTGATGCCGCTGGACAGGATGGCGATCACCTCCGAGTCCTGGGTCATCTTGGATGTGAAGAAAATCACCGTAAGGAACACGAACATGGGCGAATACATGTTCATGAAATACGGGATGAAGTTCATGTAATAGTCGAACACGATTGCGCGCAGCGGCGCTTCCCGCTTCACGAAGTCCTCGATGCGCTCACTGATGTCGAAGATGATCACGATGCCCACGATCAGCAGCAGCGACACGAAGAATGTCACCATGAACTTCCGGATAATGTACCAGTCCAGTTTCTGGAGTCCTTTGAATGAAGTCATAGCCGCTGCATCAGTTTGGGGACCACGGCATCTTTCCAGGCCTTGAAATCTCCGGCCTCGATGTGGGTGCGGGCTGTCCGGACAAGGTCCAGATAGAAAGCCAGGTTGTGCTCCGTGGCCACCATGGCCGCGAACATTTCCCGGGCGATGAAAAGATGATGGATATAAGCTTGGGTATAATAACTGTCCACGAAGGAGGCGCCGGCAGGGTCCAGCGGGGAGAAATCGTCCGTCCACTTGGCGTTTCGCATGTTCATGATGCCGTTCCAGGTGAACAGCATGCCGTTGCGGCCGTTCCGGGTGGGCATGACGCAGTCGAACATGTCTATTCCGCGGGCAATGCCTTCCAGGATGTTGGCGGGGGTCCCCACACCCATCAGGTAGCGGGGCTTGTCCTGGGGCAGCAGCGGGCAGGTAAACTCCAGCATCTCGTACATGGTTTCCGTAGGCTCCCCTACCGCCAGGCCGCCCACGGCGTATCCGCCGCGGTTGGGGTTGTCCAGCGAAAGGGCGTGCTCCACGGCCTGGCGCCGCAGCTCCGGGTACACGCAGCCCTGGATGATGGGGAACATCACCTGGGTGTAGCCGTACAGGGGTTCCGTCTGGTCGAACCGGGCGGCGAAGCGCTCCAGCCACCCCTGGGTCAGTTTGAGCGACTTGGCGGCATAGCGCAGGTCTGCGTCGCCGGGGCAGCATTCGTCCAGGGCCATGATGATGTCCGCGCCGATGATGCGCTGGGTATCTACATTGTTTTCCGGGGTGAACGTGTGGCGGCTTCCGTCTATGTGGGAAGCGAAGCGGCAGCCTTCCGGGGTGAGTTTGCGGATGGGGGCGAGGGAGAAAATCTGAAAACCGCCGCTGTCCGTGAGGATGGGCCCGTTCCAATGCTCGAACTTGTGCAGGCCGCCGGCCTTGAACAGGGTGTCCAGCCCGGGCCTGAGATACAGGTGATAGGTGTTTCCCAGGATGATTTGGGCGCGGATATCCTCTTCCAAGTCCCTGTGGTACACGCCTTTGACCGAGCCCACCGTGCCTACCGGCATGAAGATGGGCGTCTGGACCGTTCCGTGCGGAGTTGTTATCACTCCGGCGCGGGCGGCCGACTGGGGGTCTTGGGCGGTACGTATAAAATTGAACATCGATTTGCGTTTGATTCTGCAAAAATACGGAAAATTTCGTACATTTGTAGATACGATTATAACAATAACTGAACCAATATGCAAATTAAAATCAAACCCGTCACCCTGAAGCTGACCCTGATGCTTTTCCTGGAGTTTGCCGTGTGGGGAGCCTATCTCACCTCCCTGGGCCGTTATCTGGGAAACATCGGCCTGGGCTCACAGATTAAATGGTTCTTTGCCATGCAGGGCATCGTGTCCATTTTCATGCCCACGCTCATGGGCATCCTGGCCGACAAAAAGATGGAGGCGCAAAGGGTCCTTTCCCTGTGCCACGGCCTGGCCGGCCTGTTCATGGCCGGCGCCGGATTCTATTGCATGAGCGCCGGAAGCCAGGTGCAGTTTGCGCCGCTTTTTATCCTGTACAGCCTTAGCGTGGCCTTCTTTATGCCCACCATCGCCCTGGTCAACTCCGTGTCTTACAACGCCATGGCCAAGGAAGGCATGGATCCGGTGAAGGATTTCCCTCCGATGAGGGTTTTCGGGACGGTCGGCTTTATCTGCAGCATGCTCCTGACCAATTTCCTGGCCGTGGGAGATGCCTGGCTCATCAACCCGGAAAGCGGCACCTGGGAAGTGGCGGCACATCCCACCATGCAGAATTCCTATTATCAGCTTTTATCCTCCGGTATCCTGTCCCTGATCCTGTGCGGGTACGCGCTCACCATGCCGCGCTGCCCCATCGACAAGAGCAAAAAGGGCGAATCCCTGGCCGATGCCTTCGGCCTCAAGGCCTTTACCCTGTTCAAGGATCCCCAGTTCGCCATTTTCTTCATCTTCTCAATGCTGCTCGGCGCCTCGCTCCAGATTACCAACGGCTACGCCAATACCTTCCTGGGCTCCTTCGCCAGCGACCCGGCCTTGGCCAACACCTTCGCCGTCAAGAACTCCAACGCCCTCATCGCCATCTCCCAGGCCTCGGAGACGCTGTGCATCCTGCTCATCCCCTTCGCCATGAAAAAGTTCGGCATCAAGAACGTGATGCTCATCGCCATGTTCGCCTGGGTATTCCGCTTCGGGCTCTTCGGCCTGGGCAATCCCGCCATGCCGGGCGTGCTGCTGTTCGTTCTTAGCTGCATCGTTTACGGTTTCGCCTTCGACTTCTTCAACATCTCCGGCTCCCTCTATGTAGAGCAGAACGCCGCGGAAGATATCCGCTCCAGCGCACAGGGGCTGTTCATGATGATGACCAACGGCTTCGGCGCCACCCTGGGCACCCTGGCCGCCGGCGCCGTGGTGGACGCCACCGTTTACAATGCGGCAGTCCCCTCCTGGCCCAAGGCCTGGTACATCTTCGCCGCATATGCCCTGGTCGTAGCCATCCTGTTCTGGATCCTGTTCAAAGATCCCCGGAAACAGCACAACCGCGCTGCTTAAGCTCCTCGGGCACAGAAACCGCCCCTTCCTCCGTCTCCAACCCGGAACCGCTGTCCCAGTGGCTTTCCAGGTGGAAGATCCGGGAAGGGGTGGCTTCGTATGTGATGTCATAGCAGCTGTACAGGCTGCGCCGCCCTATTTTGTGATAAGAGGTGACGTAATTGAAATTGTATCCCAGCCGGCCCAGGCTCACCAGGTCGATCGAGGTAAGCCCCAGCTGTAACAGCTTGCTCAGAATTTTGTGGTTATCCTCCAGTGTCTTCTGGATTTTCTGCTGGTAACGCTCCCACGACTGGGCTCTCCGCTTGTTGTGGTAGCGGTTCTTGCAGCCGGGGCTGCAGAACTTCCGGTCCTGCCGTCCCAGCCCATATTCGATGATGTCTCCGCACGCGAGACAATGGTTGATTCCCTCGGAACTGTCTTTGGTCAAGTATCCCATACATCCAGGTTTTGCGCCCAAATGTGGCAAGGGAAAAGAACAATTCCAAGCATCGTAAAAAAGATTCCGCACTTTTTTCCGTTTTTTCAGATTCGCTAAAAAAACCGCATCGGTAAAAACATTTCACCGGTGCGGTTTTGTTTTGAACGATAGTACTCCAGAAAACGCCGATTTCTCTTCGAAACAGAAAAATATCGGCCTCCGGGGCCCCTCTACCTTGGTTTTCGACGCCCACCCCCTTTACTTTGCAACCGGTCCCGGACGGCAGGCACGCCTCAGGAGCCGGGCTCAAGTGAAACCTCATAAATGAAAAGCAATGGAGTTCTTGAATCGAATCGAATTGAAAGGCGTTGTCGGGCGGGCCGAGACCAACCAGTACAACGGAACGCCGGTGTGTAATTTTTCCGTGGTCACCGAATACAGCACCCGGGACAAGGAAGGCAATGCCGCGATAGAGACCGTCTGGTTCAATGTCGCCGCCTGGGGAGACCGCGGAATGCCGGATTTCACGGAAATCCAGAAAGGCGCCTGGATCCATGTAATAGGACGGGTCCGGGTAAGGAAATATACCACCCAGGACAACGAGGAGCGGTCTTCGCTGGATGTCGTGGCCCAGTATGTCTCCCTGATTCCCCGTGAAAACACCCGGCCCCAGCCTCAGCGGAACTATTGACTGCGCCGGATACTATCGTTGAATAAACCTATAAAGATGAAAAGGAGTATATTGCATCTTCTCGCAGCCCTGGCCCTGGCCGGCTGTTCCCCGCTCTCCCATGTCCGGCAGCTGAGGGAGGGACAGGTGACGGCGCAGCTGATCCTGGGCCAGGAGGAACCGCTGCCGGAATTGGATCTGGGGAAACCGCTTCACAGAGATACCCTGGTTGTGAAGGATCCGGAGGGAAACCCGGTACTCATCATGAAAGCGGTGAAGGACGAGAATGGAGAGATGGTTGCGACCGATGTGCTGGAAGCGGCCCGCGTGACGGCCCGTTTCCGGAACGTGGCCGAGCGACACGGGAAGATAGATCTCAAGTTCGACATCGTGGTTCCCGGGAAGATGCAAGACTCCAAGTGGCAGCTGCGCTTTTACCCCGACATGTTCGTGCAGGAAGACTCCCTCCGCCTGGAGAGTGTGTACATCACGGGGGCGGACTACCGGAAAGCACAGCTCAGGGGATACCAGCAGTACGACCGCTTCATCCGCTCCATCATCACCGACACCACCCTTTTCGTGGACATGCGGAACCTGGAACTGTTCCTGAAACGGAACATTCCGCAGCTTTACCAGCTCAAATGCGACACGACAGTGGTCTCCGACGAGCAGTTCCTCTCCCACTTCGGTGTCAGCGAGCAGCAGGCTATCGACCATTACACGGACATGTTCGCCCGCAGACGGAACGAGTACCGCAAGTCCCGGAGCGGCCGGATGTACGCGAAATATGTGAAAGTACCCATCGAAAAGGAGGGTCTGCGGCTGGATACCGTCCTGCAGTCCGTCAACGGGGATTTCATCTACCAGTACACGCAGACCATCACCACCCGGCCCCGGCTCCGGAAAGTGGACATCGTCCTGTCCGGAGACGTCTATGAGAGCGACCGCCGCATCTACTCCATGAAGCGCTCCAGCCCGCTCACCTTCTATATCAGCTCCCTGTCTGCCTTCACGGACGAGACCGAGCGCTATCTCACCAGTATCCATGAGCGCCGGGCATCGGCCAATACAGCCTGTTACGTGGATTTCGCGCAAGGACGGTCCGACATAGACCTTTCCCTGGGAAACAACCGGAAGGAGATGGGACGCATCCGGGACAACATCACCGAATTGCTGGAGAACCGGCAGTTCGACCTGGATTCGATTGTCATCGCGGCATCGGCTTCCCCGGAAGGGGCCCTGTCTGCCAATATTTCCCTTTCCCAGCGGCGTGCCGCAGCCGTTGCCGACTTTTTCGATGCGTATGTCCGCCATTACCGGGACTCCCTGCGGCGCAACTCCTTCTCCGTTACTGTCGGGGAAGACGGATCGCAGCAGACGATACGCGGCCAGAACGGGAGTATCCCCTTCCGGTCCCGCTCCAACGGGGAAAACTGGGAGATGCTCTCGCTGCTGGTAGACCAGGATACGCTGCTGTCGGCACAGGCACGCACTTCCTACTCCCGCCATCTGGCCGTCCTGGACCCCGACCTGCGGGAGAACGCCCTCCAGAGGGAGCCCTACTACACCTATTTGCGGGAAAAGCTGTATCCGCGGCTCAGGACGGTCAAGTTCGACTTCTTCCTGCACCGCAAGGGCATGATCAAGGACACGGTGCATACCACCGAACTGGATACGGTGTATATGAAAGGCGTGGCCGCCCTCAAGGAGAGGGATTACAAGCAGGCCCTGGAATTCCTGAGACCCTACCGGGACTACAATACCGCCATCGCCTATGTGTCACTGGATTACAACGCATCGGCCATGGACATCCTGAAGGACCTTGAGCGTACGCCCCAGGTAAATTACATGCTGGCTGTCGTCCATGCCCGCAACGGGGACGACCAGGCTGCCGTCCAATGCTATCTGGATGCCTGTGAGGCCGACCGTTCCTTCGTGTTCCGGGGCAATCTGGACCCGGAGATATCGGCCCTCGTCAAAAGGTACGGGCTGGACAAGCGCGACGAAAACGGGACCACCTGATTATTCAATATCATCCAATGTTATACTAAAATCGTTTACTGTATGAAAAACCTTTTACAATCCCTCCTTCCCGCCCTGGCACTGCTGGGAGCCATCCTTTCCTGCTCCAAAAACGCTTCCGTTCCGGCATTGCCCGGTGAATCCGGAGCCGTGACCCAGGACATCACCCGCACGGGAACCCTGTTCGTCCAGGTAGAAAACGGCACCAAAGCCAGTGTCGCCCCAGAAGCCGAAAAGGCGGTGCATTCCCTGCAGGTATTCGTTTTCAACGCCGCCACCGGAAAACGGGAGACGGACAAGTTCGTGGAAGCCAGTTCCTTGCAAATTACGGCGCCCCTGGGCGAAAAACATATCTGGGCCGTCGTGAACCATGAGCGTTTCCTGGATATGCCCACGGAGGAAAAACTCCGGGAGACAGTCTCGGACCTCTCTGACAATTACGCCGGCAACGCCCTTTCCCTGGTGATGGCCGGAAGCAAAACCGTGAATGTGGAGCAGAAGGACATGCCCCTGGAAGTGAATGTCACCCGCCTGACCTCCCGGATCTCACTCAAGAATGTCACCGTGAAGCTGGACGACACCTACCTGAAGGGATGCACCTTCACCATCAAGGACATCTACCTGAAAAACGTCGCCGGAGACACCAATTTCTCCCTGGAAAAGACGGGCACCGAGTGGAATATCAAAGACCCCACGGTGTGGTACAACAAAATGAAACTGGAAGATGCCCCGGAGGTGAATCCCCTGATCCTGGACCGCAACCTGAGCATCGCCTGCCCGGAAGGGCAATCCAAGGCTATCGACAGAGTGTGGTACACCTACCCCAATCCCAGCCAGGGCGACAGCAACAGCTCCTCCTGGAGCGCCCGCAAGACCCGACTGGTGATCCATGCCGAGATTGTGGGCTACGGCAGCGACGCCATCCAGTCTTACTACACATTCACACTGCCCGTGCTCAAGCGGAACTTCTCCTATGAGATTTCCAACATCACTTTCACCATGCTGGGCAAGGACAATGACAACGATGACAGCGTGACCGACACCGGCGTAGCCGCCATTACGCTGAAAGTGGCCGAGTGGGACAGCGGAACAGCCATGACATACAATATGTAAGTCCTTATCTTCCACCGCATGCGACAGTTCAGAACATTGACGGGAGCCTTGGCGATTACCGCCGTCTGCTCCGCCTGCCAGTCCCCGATCAAGGAAGACAGGTCCTCCTGCCCGGCCACCCTTTTCTTCGAGTTCCTGGACACGCAGGGGCTACGGCCGACAGACTTGATGTATCTGGAAGCCTTCCCGGTCCTGGGAGAAGAGAGCCGGGTAAGGGATACCACCACCGTCGGGGCCATGGCCGGAAAAACCTACTCCCTGCAGGTGCGGCGAAGCGATGTCGTGTCCATTTACGGTGCCGCCTGTTTCGGGAACAGCCGCATATCCGGGGACGGGGAATGGGTGGTAGACTCCGGGCAGGACGGAGACCCTCTGTACCGTTTCGCCGCCAAGGTGTCCGGAATGGAAGAATCGGCCGTCGTTCCCGTGGAGATGACCAAGGAGCACAGTACCATCCATGTAAAATTCACCGAGTTCGACCTGCAGCGCAACCATGGCCGTTTCCCTTACCGGGTTTCCGTAAAGGCGAACACCTGCGGACTGGACCTTTATACCGGACTTCCCGTCCCCGGGCCTTTCCGGTACTTTCCCGAGGAGGGTCTTGCCGGAGAATATGTCTTCACTGTCCCCCGCCAGGCCGACCACAGCCTCAGTATCGAGCTGCAGGACCTTGTCCTTGACAAGGAGGCGCCACCGGTTGACAGCATCGTGCTCTGGAATATCCTGAAACAGCTGGACGGATTCAGCTGGGACTTGCCCAACCTGCCAGACCTCCACGTAGAGATCGATTACGTCCGCTCCCTGGTGAGTGTTTACATCAGCGATTGGCAGACAGCAACTTATATCCATTATACCCGATAAACCCGCCCGCAGCGATGCGCGCCCCTCCTATCTGTTTGTATTCAATCCCGGCAGGCATGGCCGTCTTCCGGGATTCCCCGAAACCTTAACGCAAATCTTTGTATGAACAAGTATTGTTGTCTATTCATTGTCAGTGCCGCCATGAGCCTGGGGGCGGCCTGTTCCAAGACGGCACCGGAAGTTCCCGTGCCTGTCCAGGAAACCGCCGTCGGGCACTGCGGGACCGGGACCGTCTGCATCCGCCTGGAAGGCGGAACGGCCACCAAAGTGACCCATCCGTCTGCAGAATCGGAAAAACAATGTCACCGGTGGACGTTCTGGCTGTTCGACCAGGATGGAGACAGCGTCGTGTACGGGAACGGGCAAGCCGGAGAAGAAATCCGGCGCACCGTCCTCACCGGAACCTACACAGCCGTGGCCCTGGTGAACGGTCCGGCCGGTCTGGACCCCGTATCGGTGAAAAAAATCGACGACATCCGTTTACGGGTGGCCGACCTGGCCGACAATGCACCGTCCGGGCTGCTGATGTACGGGGAAACCCGGCTGACCCTGGAAAAAGACCTGACGGTGGAAGCGGCCATCCAGGTGAAGCGGCTGGTGGCCAAAGTGGGAGTGAAAAAGATATCGGTGGCCTTTGAGAATCCGTACCTGGCTGCCAAAACCACAGTCCTTGAGGCTGTTTATCTCACCAACGTGTACCGCAGCGCCCGCTTGGGAAGCGATTTTTCCGAGGAAGAACTCTCCCCTTCCCGCTCCGCCTGGTACAATGCCATGGGCTGGCATCTTTCCGGAGAAAGCAGCCCCGCCTGCGACCTCCTGCTGGGCGAGACCGGCCTTGATGCCGTCCTTACGCCAAGTGCACCGCACACCGATGACCACTTTTTTTACGCTTTCCCGAATCCTGTCCCCCAGGAGCGGGACACACACCAGGATGACTGGAGCGTCCGCTGTACCCGGATGGTCCTGCAGGTTGCGGTTGGAGGCAAAGTCTTCTACTACCAGATAGCCGTCCCGCAAATGGAGCGGAACAAGGTTTATCTGGCCGAGGAAGTCGTGCTCAAGAACTTGGGATCGCAGGACCCGGAGTTGGAGATTCCCGGATCGGTCGATGTAGTCTTCTCTGTTTTCGGAGCGGATTGGGATGAAGATTACAGCATTGCGGAAAATTCTTGATATTAGGTATTTAAGCATATTTATATGAATCATTTATTGAATATAGCAAAACAGCTCTTTCCTGCCGTCTTGCTTCTGGGAACCGCCTGCGGGAAAACGGAGCCGGATCCAACGCCTGTGCATGATGCTGCCTGCCGCTTCACCCTGGCCCTGGACGAGCCCGGCGGGCCGGATACCCGTTCGCTCCTGGTCTCGGCCGATATCGAGCAAAAAATCACGTCCGTGACCCTGGGCGTTTACCAGGGCGGACTACTGGCGGAAAAAGCGCACTTCGACACCGGCTTCGACCAGATGAGTTTCCCCTTGGAAGACGGCGTCTATACAGCCTATGCCCTGGTGAACATGGGAGACATGAGCGGCCAGCTCCCCGACCGGGAGTCGGCCCTCCCGGACCTGTGCTACAACATCCCGGGATATACGGAACCTGGGACCGGAATCGAATACCGGGGCATTCCCATGGCCGGAAAACTGGACTACACCGTCGGCGTGACCGGGAACGGGACCATCCCGGTCAGGCGGCTGCTGGCCAAAGTCACCGCTGTGCTCAGCTGCGGCTGGAGCGGAGTCATCACGTCTGTGAAAGTCTGTCAGCTGAACGGTACCCTGAAGCCTTTCGGAACCAGTGCAGCGGCATCCCAGGCGGATATTCTCCCGATACAGGAGTTCTCGGCCGGAGGGGACGCCGCATCCGGAAGCTTTGTATTTTACGTACCGGAGAACCTGCAGGGGACCTTTTCCGGTATCACGGACAGCCATGGCAAAAGTCCGGAAGGAAGCTCCGGGGTAAACGGCAAAAAAGCACTTCTCACCTATCTGGAAACAGAAGTCAAAGGGATTTCCGGCGTAGAAGGGACCATCGTGTACCGGAGTTTCCTGGGGGCGGACGCCACCTCCAATTTCGACATCCGGAGAAACTGCCGCTACACCTGGACGCTCCGCTTCCTGCCGGACGGCAGGCTCTACAATGACTGGAAGCACGAAAACCGGCTCAAATGGTCGGAGTACCGCTATGCCATGGAGCCTTCCTCGCTTGTGCTGTACCCGGGCGAGTCGGCCTTTGTCACCGTCCAGCGCCACGAAGACCGCTACGTAAACGGCGTTTTCCATGCCGACGGCGGCCCGGTACGCCCCTGGGCCAGCTATTTCAACTGGTCCTATTATCCGCCCGGGAACCCTTCCTTTACCAATGACAACAGTGTGATTGTCGGCGCCCTGAACGGAAACAACTATTCCATCTATGCCAATGGCCCTGGATCGCGGCGGATTACCGCCACCGGTGAGGAAAACAGCTATTCCTGCGACGTGCTGGTGCGGGATTACAGCCGGAAACTGATCCTGGTGGCAGACCGGCCCAGGGCCCGGGTGGGCGAGCTGGTTTATCTGAGAGCCTTGCTGTTCACCACGCAGAATGGAGTCACTTCGACCGGGGAGGATGTCACGGCAGACCAGTCACGCACCTTCCTGTACCGGGAAGAGTCGGAGTCCCTCAACCCGGTTAAAATGGTATCTAACGGCGTCCTGTCTGCGCAGTCTGCCGGAGAAGACCGGTTCAGCGCCAGGTATAACTGCACGGAAGACGACCACTTCCTGGGGGCTTTCGGGGTTTGGGTAACCTTCGAAGACCAGCTCACCGGCAACCTGACCATCAACGGAGCCGGAGCGGTGGGGACAACGGGCGGCGGAATCCAGCTCAGTGCCAGTTTTACGCCCTATTCGGGCGGTGTGCCCGGCTCCCCGGTGGATGTCTCCAGTTCCGTGCAGTGGCGGATCCAGGACGGGGACAACGTTGTCCATATCCAAGATGGATACGTGACCAGTTCGCAGGCGACAGCCGCCGTGGCGCACGCCAGCTACTCCGTAGGCGGAATTACGTACAGGGCACACGCCGTTGTGCGGTTTAACAGGTAATGGCTTGGTTCTTGCTATAAAAAATCCGTATCTTTGCAGCGCAAATGCGAATGAAACGGCTATTTCCCTACCTGCTGGCCTTACTGCTGGCTGCCCCGGGCTGCGGAACCGCCAGAAAGGCGGCTCCTGCGGCTGCGTCCGCCCCGGTCATCCTCCCGCTGGAAGATCCGGAAGAGATTGCCCGGTCCCAGGAGCGCGCCCGGGAAGTGGCCGATTCCATCGAGCGCGTCCGCAGCGCCGCCCCCGCCCAGGGCCAGCCTCCGGTACCGGCCGCCGAAAAACCGGCGTCGAAAGTGGAAGAAGCGCCTGCAGAGGAAGCCATTCCGCTATCCGACCAAGTGATCGCCTATGCCCGTTCTTTTATGGGAACTCCCTATAAATTAGGTGCTTCCGGGCCATCCAAGTTCGACTGTTCCGGATTCACCCGCTATGTATTCAAGAAGTTCGGATACAACCTTACCCAGTATTCCGGCGCCCAGTTCCGGGAAGGCCGGGAAGTGGCCGGCTACGCAGACCTGCAGAAGGGAGACCTGGTCTTTTTCGGCCAGCGGGGCCGGGTGCGCAACATCGGCCATGTGGGCATTGTGGTATCGGTAGATGAGGAAAAGGGCAGTTTCAC
>ODAI010004611.1_pt1 | contig 13419 bp, 12 predicted proteins | sample 1539321 | NCBI WGS metagenome assembly ODAI01 (sample SAMN02144231, study PRJEB22623) | gut metagenome | biome: sheep rumen | host: Ovis aries | place: New Zealand
CGCGGCTGTGTATTTTCCCGCGACCCTCTACCCTATGGGACTTGCGGCGCCCATGGGGTCCCTGCTGTCTGTCCTGATCTGCCTCTTCCTCTACAGGAGAATGAAACTGAAGGGCTGAGGGATGAAACTGAAGGGCTGAGTGGAAATAAACCGGCAAGGCGGCAGCCGGCATTAACAGGCTTTTGCATACCCCATATAAGGGAGAAATAATGGCGGGCTTATTTTTCCGCCTGGTCCTGATTTCCGGTCAGCTCTCCCAGGGTGTTTTCTCCCCAGCTGTAATTGGTCAGATAGCTCCCTTTGAAAAGCTGCGAGTATTCCTCTTTGCCGGAAAGGTAGTTATAGAGATCACAGTCGACCTTATCCATCACGATCCGGCGCTTTCCGTCAACAGCTTCAACAATATCGGAAATACCATATTCCTCCAGAGTGCTCTTTAAGCGGAGAGCGACTTTCCGGTATCTTGAAAGAGTCAAGGTGTTTGCCGGTTCATCCTCCCACAGGAAACTGATCGCTTCTTCGGAAGTGACATATCCGCCTTTGCGGTCAACAAGAAGGGCAAAAAGCTCCTTGGCCTTTTTGTTGCGGAAAGCGATAGGCGTGTCTCCGACAAAGACGTCGAAATACCCGAATGTACGGATAGAAACAGTGCGGTTTTCCGGCAGGGAGGGCTTGCCGTCTTCCGGACTGCCTTCTACCGGATAAAGCATCACATAGCGGGAGGAATCGCCATTGGGTTCTTTCTCGGAACAGATTGCCTTGATCTTGCGCTCCGTCCCGGACTGATAGTCAAAATAAGTAAATTCTGCTTCGCCGGTTCTCAGAAGATCCGCAAATTTCTCATAGGCTGCTTCACTGTAGGCGACGAAGTTGTCTATGGGAGTAAACCGCTCGGTCAGAGGCAGCCATTCTTCTTCGGTATAGCCAAAGAAATTGCAGACATTTTCGGTTGCGTAGAGGGGTTTTACCAGACCTTCCGGAGAAATTTCAAAGGCAGCGATACCGTCTGAAAAATGTGTGACCAGATTACGCATGTTCTCTTTTAACTGGTCGTTTTCTTCCTTCAAAGCCGCGGAATTTGCGGCTTCTTTTGTCTGGCGGCAGCAATAAAAGCTTACTGACTCATCTGCTTTAATAAACACGCCCGTGTATTGTTTGATCGTACCATCGGTCGAGCGGGCTTTATAGCTGATTTGAGGCGGTTTGCCATCAATGCCGGACAGCCTTTTCTGGCAGAAATCCACAAAGAACCTGCGGATCCGGTCCTGGTCTTCCGGATTTGCGGAGTCAACCAGCCACCAGGTCAGCGCATCCTCGATCTGCATTTCAATATTTTCAAATCGCTTAAAATAGGACACGTCTTCGCAATGCAGGCATTTTACAGAATTTGCATCCAGATTGAACTCGAAAATTTTATCGTAGACTTCAGCAAGAGCCCGCAGGTAACGTTTGCTTTCGCTCGTTTTGCGCGCTTTATAGCGCTCTGTAATGTCCATACAAACGCTCTGGAACTCCGCTTCGCCCTGTTCGTTGACAGATTTCGTGACCCATCCGAAAACATGCGCACGGGTTCCGTCACAGCGAAGCAATGTCATGTCCCCCGCGATGGGAGCGTCCGCGGAGAAAACACGATTCAGATATTTTGAAAATCTGCGCCTTTCCTCCATGGGAATCATCAGGAAAATATTGCTTTTATACATTTCCAGATAGTCCAGTTCTCCGTCCTTTACCCGGGGAAATCGCAGAATTTCAATCATCCTGGGATTGATATATGTGATCCTGGGCTGCTTCTCGCAGGTATATCTTATAAATCCGCAGGGAATGGTATCATTCAAAAACCGAAGGTTCCCATTTTCGGTTTTGAGATCGGTTATATCCGTCAGAACAGAATGTCCTATAAGAGTTCCGTCGTCCAGTCTTTTGGGCGTGACAGTATCTCTTACGCAGATAATAGTACCGTCCTTTTTTACCAGGCGGTACTCACCGGTAAGAGCCTGCTCCTTGAGGATTATTTTCTGAATAAAGTCGGAATACTTTTCACGGTCCGCAGGGTGGACCATCTGCAGATAAAGATCAGCGCTGTGATCCAGCAGCTCGCTTTCCCCGACGCCGAGCAATTCACACAAATTGCAGCTGACGTAGTTCAGATGAACCGGGGGTGTCAATACATACTGATGAAAACCGCAGATTTGATGTCCAAGTATTTCCTCCATAGATTTTAGCGCGTTACTCATAGTATCTCCTTTTGCGGAGTTTTTTTCTTTTGCCAATTGGAAGAGCACTGTCACCGCAAATAGTGTCTGCAATTATTCACAGGGGGCACACTGCTCTGGCCGCGCAGTACAGTCTTTTTGGTTTTACCGCTGATCGTCCGGGGCATTTCGTTCACGAATTCGATGAGGCGGATCCATTTGTACTCCGCAAGCTTCTGATTGCAGAAATTTTTGATCTCCAGTCCCAGTTCCTGTGAAGAGACATATTCTGATCCAAGAACAATGACAGCCTTGATCGCCTGGCCCCGGAGAGAATCCGGTACGCCGATCACGCTGCATTCCATGACAGCAGGGTGCTCCATCAGCACGTTTTCCACTTCGTAAGGACCCACACGGAAGCCGCCTGTCTTAATAATATCATCAAAGCGGCCGTGGAACCAATAGCGTCCGCTCTCATCCATATAGGCCGCGTCCCCCGTGTGATATACACCGTCACGCCAGACATATCGATATTGTTCCTCGTTGTCCAGATATGCGGTAAATACACCGGGTTGCCTGCCTGTTTCATCGGGGACGATCACCACTTCTCCCACCTCGCCTGTTTCAACGGGTTTCCCGTCTTTTCCGCGAAGCTCGATGTTATAAAAGGGAGAGGGCCTTCCCATGGAACCGGCCACGGCGTGGTCTCCTTTGAAATTTGCCATCAGCAGCGTTGTCTCGGTCTGTCCGTATCCCTCGCAGAGTTCAAGACCTGTCCGCTCTGTGAACTTGCGGAATACCTCGGGCGCCAGCATCTCACCCGCGGTAGTCGCGTGTCTGAGCGTGGGCATATCGGGAATGCCTTTGCGGACAAGATAGCGGTAAACGGTAGGGGGTGCGCAGAATGAAGTCACCCCGTAGTGATTGATCACAGCGGTTAACTGCCTGGGTTCAAAGTTGTCGAAATCATATACCATAACCGCGCTGCCGACCAGCCACTGTCCGTAAATCTTTCCCCAGGACGCCTTAGCCCAGCCTGTATCCGCAACCGTGAAGTGCAGGCCGTTATCCTCTGCCTGATGCCAGTACTTTGCCGTGACGATATGAGCAAGCGGGTAGGTGTGGTCGTGAATAACGCCTTTAGGATAACCTGTAGTGCCGGATGTAAAATACAGCATCATGGGATCAGCCGCCAGGGTCTGCACACGCTCGAATTCCCCGGGGGCTCCTTTCATAGCCTCTGTCAGATTTTCAAAGCCGTCCAGATCCTTCTGAACGCACCAGAGCCTGGCTGTCCTGCCGGCCTCTTTCAGTGCCGCGGTGACTTTTTCGGGGACCTCGCTCTGCGCAGTACACACAATCGCCTTTACATCGGAAGACTTAATGCGGTAGACCAGGTCACTGACTGTCAGCATATAAGTCGCCGGAATCATTACAGCTCCCAGCTTGTGCAGGGCAACGGCCGCAAACCAGTATTCGTAGTGCCGCTTCAGGATCAGCATGACGCGGTCGCCGTGTCCGATTCCCGCTCCGCGAAAGACATTCGCCATCTGATTGCTGTATTTTTTTATATCCGCAAATGAAAAAATGTGTTCTTCGCCTTCGACGTTGCACCATACCAGCGCGCGTTTGTCCGGTCTGTCATCTGCGATTTTATCGACAACATCATAACCGAAGTTAAAGTTATCGGGATATTCAAGCCTTATTTTTTTGAGCCTGCCGTTTTCATCGACAATTTCATGACAATACTGTTTGTATACACACATAGTTACTCCTTAAAGACCGCGCAGTCTCCTGATCACAGGGGGCAAAGCTGCCTGGTCAATGACCTCATTGTCCTCTGGTTAATGACTGCACTGCTCCTATATGGCGGAATCTGTCGTAACGTTTCTGAGTCAGTTCTATGTCGTCTGACAGTTCTTTGAGCTCTTCTGTCAAGAGGGTGCGGATGCGGTCATAATATTCTTTTTTGCCGATATCTTTCTCGGAGAGAATTCGTTCGACCACGCCCAGGCTTTTGCCATCCTCGGCTGTCAGCTTCAGACTTGCGGCAGCAGCTTCTGCTTTGGCAGCGTCCTTCCAGAGAATGCTTGCACATCCTTCCGGAGAGATGACGGAATACACGGCATTCTGCAGCATCCAGACCCGGTCGGCAGTTGCGAGGGCAAGAGCGCCGCCGCTGCCGCCTTCGCCGATCAGAATAGAGATAATGGGAACACAAAGAGTCGACATTTCCAGCAGGTTTTCGGCAATCGCCTGTCCCTGTCCTCTTTCTTCAGCACCGATTCCGCAGTAGGCGCCAGATGTATCCACAAAGCAGATCACCGGCCTGCCGAATTTCTCGGCCTGCTTCATGAGGCGCAGGGCTTTGCGGTAGCCTTCCGGCTTAGGCATGCCGAAATTGCGATAGGTGCGCTCTTTTGCGGTATGACCTTTCTCGATTGCAATCACCGTGACAGGAGTCCTGCCCAGTTTTGCGATTCCGCCTATGACAGCAGGATCGTCCGCGTAGCGGCGGTCACCGTGAAATTCAATAAAACTTGTGAAAATATTTTTTATATAATCAAGTCCTGTCGGTCTTTTGCTGTTACGGGCAAGCTTTACGCGTTCATAAGGACGTTTATAAGTACCTTCATAAGTACCTTCATAAATACCTTCATAAATACCTTCATAAGTACCTTCATAAATGCGTTCAGAGGTATGTTCGCGGGCATGTTCATGAGTGCGATCACAGGTATGCTCATCAGCGCAGTCATAAACAGGTTCATTAAGATTCTCACTCATACCAGCGCCCTCCCATCGTGCATTCTCAGCAGCCCGGCCAGATATTTCTTCTGATTGAATCGGGGGATAATGCTGTCGATAAAACCGTGTTTCAGTACAAATTCAGAGGTTTGGAATCCATCGGGCAGAGCCTTCTTTGTCGTCTGTTCGATCACTCTCGCGCCTGCAAAACCTACGGTCGCGCCGGGTTCCGCCAGAATAATATCCGCTTCCATAGCGAAGCTTGCTGTCACACCGCCGGTTGTCGGGTCGGTGAGGACAGAGATATACAAAAGCCCTGCGTCACTGTGCCGTTTGACCGCGGCACTGGTTTTCGCCATCTGCATTAAAGACAGCAGGCCCTCCTGCATACGGGCACCGCCGGATACTGTAAAGCCGGTCACCGGCAGGTGGTGCTGCACAGCATATTCGAATAATGCGGTTATTTTTTCGCCGACGGCACTGCCCATACTGCCCATCATAAAATAGGGCTCCATAACAAACAGGCAGCATTTCTGCCCGCCGATCAGAGCAGTACCGCAGACCACAGCTTCTTTTTCACAGCTCGCCGCGCGGACAGTTTCGAGCTTGTCATTATATCCGGGAAAATTCAGCGGATTTTCCGCTTTTATATTGGAATATAATTCGCGAAAGCTTCCCCTGTCGGCGATCATCTGTATGCGCTGGCGGGCTTTCATGCGGAAATGGTAGCCGCAGGGGCAGACAAGATCATTGGCCCAAAGGCGGCTCAATGGAATATCCTTGTGGCAGTTGGGACATTTTTTTTCAGGCTCTCCTGAATCACGCTGAACGGGGGCCGAAGTGCGCCCGCCTTCTTCCAACTGATTTTTGGGTTTTAAAAAATTCAATAATGCCATTTCATCAAATATTTCCCATATAGGTTAAATCACGCAGCTCTCCCAGAGGGCAAATCATCTGTTGCCCATGAAGGTTACACCACGCAGTTCCCCCAGAGGGCAAATCATCTGCTGCCCATGAAGGTTAAATCATAGTCGCCGGATGTGAAGCGTTCATCCTCAACGATCCGCAGCTGCTCCTCGATGTTTGTCGATATGCCGTCAATGACCAGCTCGCACAGCGCCGCCCTTATTTTGCGAAGGGTTTCCTCTCTGGTCCTGGCATATACGATCAGCTTGCCCAGAAGTGAATCATAGTAGGGAGATACAGCTGTGCCGGTAACCAGGCAGGTATCGAAGCGCACGGACGGGCCTCCCGGAACATGGAGCATGTTCAGAGTCCCGCAGCCTGCCGCGTTGATCCGGCATTCGATTGCCGAACCTTTCATTCTGATATCTTCCTGGGTGAAATTCAGCGGAATACCGGCGGCAATGCGGATCTGCCATTTTACAAGGTCAAATCCTGTCAGCATTTCCGTCACGCAATGTTCCACCTGCAGCCGCACATTCATTTCCATAAACCAGAAGCTGCCATCGCGGTCCAGCAGAAATTCAAGTGTGCCCGCGCCGGTGTAACCGATTTTTTTTACAGCCTCTACGGAAAGCTTCATAATCTTCTGACGCTGCTGATCGTTCACAGCGGGCGAGGGCGTTTCTTCCAGCAGCTTCTGATTTCGCCTCTGAAGAGAACAATCACGGTCTCCGAGACACACAGCGTTTCCCTGTTCATCGGCCAGCACCTGCAATTCAACATGTCTTGCGGGGAAAATATACTTTTCAAGATACAGGCTGCCGTCACCAAAAGCGCTGACAGCCTCATTTGATGCCTGATGGTAAGCGTCATCGAGTTCATCTTCTGAGCGGATCAGACGTATTCCGCGTCCGCCTCCTCCCGCACAGGCTTTGAGCATAACGGGGTAACCGATCCGGGCTGCCGCGCGCTTTGCTTCCATGACAGAAGCCACGGCTTTTGTACCCGGAATGACCGAAAGACCTGTTCCCCGGAACAGCTCTTTCAGTGCTGCTTTATCACTGAGACGTTCCATGCTTTCCGGGTCGGGGCCGATAAATACCAGTCCGTTCTTTCTGCAGGCGCGGGCAAAGTGCGCGTTCTCAGAGAGAAAACCGTAACCGGGATGAATCGCCTGCGCGCCCGCCAAAACAGCCGTGCTGATGATCTGATCTTCATTCAGATAGCTTTCCGAGGCTTCGGGACCTCCGATACAATAGCTTTGGTCGGCAAGGGCTGTGTGAAGGGCGTTCTTATCAGCCTCGGAATATACGGCAACCGTGGCCACGCCCATCTCCTTGCAGGCCCGAATGATGCGGACAGCGATTTCGCCCCGGTTGGCAATCAGTATTTTTGAAAACATGGTTTACGCTCCTGTAATTGCAAAAATAAAACAGTCAGAGCGCGGTTTGCGCTCCTGGAAATGCAGAGTAAAAAACAGTCAAAGCGCGTTTTACGCTCCTGTAATGGCAAAGGAAAATTCTGCTGTCACACCCCGCCGCCCTCCTGCCGTAACAGTTCCTTCCGCAAAATAAAAGGGATGCTTTGCGCGTTTGATGCGGCACTGTGTCTCGACCGTATCGCCCGGCTTAACGGGAGAGCGGAACTTTACGTTGTTAAGTCCTGTGTAAACGGGCAGTTTACTCCCGGTCATTGCAGCCTGCATCAGCACACAGGCGGTCTGAGCCAGGATCTCACAGAGGATCACGCCCGGAACGATGGGGTTGTCGGGAAAATGTCCCTTCAGGAAGAACTCGTCACCGCGGACAGTATAATGCCCGATTGCCGTGCCCTCCCTGTTCTCTACATCGTCAAGGAGCAGCATATGATCCCGGTGAGGCAATATAGTCATGATTTCTTCTCTGTTCATATTTCTTACCTCCTGGCACTTATCTCTTTATCCTTATCTCTTTATCTTTTCCACCGGATGCTTATTTTTTAAACCTTATTTCCGGATCTGTATTTCCTGCCCGGTGTTTTTTTGATTCTTATCTCCTGATGCGGAAGAGTTCTGTTCCGTACTCCACAACCTGCCTGTTGGCGACGCAGATCTCGGAAATGACGCCGTCTTCCTCGGCCGCAATTTCGTTCATCAGCTTCATTGCTTCTACAACGCAGAGGGTCTGGCCCTTTGTCACATTGTCCCCTACGGAAACATAGGGATCGGCATTTTCCGCAGGAGCAGCATAAAAGACGCCGACGATGGGCGATTTCACGCTGATGTAGTCCTTCGGTCCGGATACTGTCTGTGTACTGCTGTTGCCGGCAGGTTCGGGAAGGGAATAAACGGTTTCCCCGGCTGCGGCCGGAACGGAACGTTCCAAGCGGACTTTGCTGTTTTCCTCAGTGATCTCGAGCCCGGTCAGCCCCAGTTCCTTCATCAGCCCGGCATATTTGCGAATATCTGTTTCTTTCATCGGATCACACCTTTCTGAAAGCGAGGCAGGCATTATGGCCGCCGAATCCAAGGGAGTTGGAGAGTGCCAGTGTAATATCTGCTTTTACAGCAGTATTGGGGACACAATTCAGGTCACAATTTTCATCCTGTTCCTTCAAGTTGATTGTGGGCGGAATCAGGCCATCCTTCAGCGCGAAGAGGCAGGCCAGCGCTTCAATGGCGCCTGCCGCGCCCAGCATATGTCCGGTCATGGATTTGGTGGAGCTTACATAGGCCTTTTTTGCCATCTCTTCACCGAGCGCTTTTTTGATCGCCGCCGTCTCGACCACATCGTTCATCGGAGTGCCCGTTCCGTGCGCGTTGATATAAACAGAATCCTGATCTGTATAGCCGGCTTCCCTCATGGCGTCCATCATCGCCTGAGCGCCGCCGCGCCCGTCGGGATGAGGGGCGGTGATGTGATGGGCATCGCAGGTAGAACCGTAGCCGCAGACCTCACCGTAGATCCTGGCTCCGCGGGCCTTTGCGTGTTCATATTCCTCAAGGACAAGGGCGACAGAACCTTCACCGATCACAAAGCCGCCTCTGCGCTTATCAAATGGCAGAGATGCCTCGTCGGGATTTTCGGAGACGGTAAGCGCTTTCATATTGACAAATCCGGCGATCGCGGAAGGGACAATGGCAGCTTCGGCACCGCCGGTGATCACAGCGTCTGCATAACCGTGGCGGACAAGACGCATGGCCTCACCTATGGCGTTGGAACCGGAAGCGCAGGCAGTAACAGCGGGCATAGCCGCCCCGCGGCAGTCGTGGCGGATGGCGATCATACCGGCTGCCATATTGCCGATCATCATAGGTACGAACAGGGGAGATACACGGCGGGGGCCTCTCTCCATCAGCTTTGTGTATTCTTTTTCAAAAGTACCGATCCCGCCTATACCTGTGCCGAAGATTACAGCAAAGCGCCCGGGATCAACTGTACCCTGGACGCCGCTCTCATCCACCGCCTGCTGTGCCGCCGCAACGGCAAACCAGGCATAGCGGTCGGTGCGAAGCACATCATTTACCTCTAAATATTCTTTGGGATCGAAGTCTTTGACTTCCGCACCCAGCTTTGCTTTGTACTTTTCCGTATCGAAAAGTGTAATGGGACCAATGCCGTTTCTGCCACTTTTCATGCTTTCCCAGGTATCAGCGACATTGTTGCCCAAAGGGGTGACTGCGCCGAGACCGGTGACAACGACACGTCTGTTCTGACTCATTGTTTTTCTCCTTACATGGCGATTCCGCCGTCGACGCGGAGGACTTCGCCGGTCACATATTCTGCCGTCGCGAGATAGGCCGCCGCGTCAGCCACATCCTCCGGCTGACCCATCCTGCCCAGGGGGATCATGTTCAGAAGAGGATTGTCAGCCTGGTTTTCTGTCATATCTGTTGCGATAAATCCGGGAGCGATCGCGTTGCAGCGAATGCCCCTGGGTGCCAGCTCTTTGGCCACAGACTTTGTAAGTCCGATCAGGCCGGCCTTCGACGCGGAGTAGTTGCATTGTCCCGCGTTGCCCATCATTCCCGACACTGAGCTGATATTGATCACGCAGCCTTCACGTGCCCGGATGAAGAGGCCGGTCATATGGCGGATCATATTGAAAGCCCCCTTGAGGTTGGTATCCAGAACCGCATCAAAAGCTTCTTCTTTCATCATGGCAAGAAGACCGTCCCGGGTAATGCCCGCGTTGTTGACAAGAATCTGTGCCGTACCGAAGTCTGCCCTGATCTTGGCAACGGTTTGTTTTACCGCGTCAAAATCAGCGACATTGCATTGATAGGCCTTTGCTTTAACGCCGTATTCCTGCCTGCATTTTTCGCAGACCTTCTCCGCGGCGGCTGTATTACCTGCAAAAATAACAGCTGTATTGGCGCCCATTGACGCCAGTTTATATACGATTGCCTGGCCGATCCCGCGGGAGCCGCCGGTCACAACCGCTGTTTTGCCTTTCAGCATCTTTCCACCTCTGCTGCTTTTCCTTTCAGCATCTTTCCACCTCTGCTGCTTTTCCTTTCAGCATCTTTCCACCTCTGCTGTTTTCCCTTTCAGAATCCTTCCACCTCCGCAAGATACTCGGTCACATTGAAGGCTTTTACGTCGGGGCTGGTTTTCCTGATCATATTGGACAGTGTTTTGCCGGGACCGATCTCAATAAAGGTGTCCACGCCGTCAGCGATCATATTGCGTATGATTTTCTCCCATTGCACGGGGCTGCAGATCTGAGATGAGAGCAGACCGGCAACGTCATCCCCGTAAGGTTCCGCTGTCATATTGGAGTAAAGGGTTATGCCTGGTCTGGCCACCTGCGCCTTTGCCAATTCCCCTGCAAATGCCTTTGCCGCATCCTTCATAAAGGGAGAATGGAAAGCTCCTTTTACCTTGAGTGGAACAGCTCTGCCGCCCGCAGCCTTTACATCAGCAGTGAAGTCTTTCATCTGGGAGGAAAGACCGGACACTGTGATCTGTCCGGGGCAGTTGAAGTTTACAGGGTAAACATGGGAATACTTCCCGCATATTTCCTGTACCTGTCCGGGCGTCAGCTTCACGACTGCAGCCATGGATGTGTCAAACTTCTCAGCCTCTTTCTGCATCAGCTCACCGCGCTTACAGACGAGGCGGAAACCGGTCTCATTGTCAAATGCTCCGCTGACCGTTGCGGCGGCGACTTCACCGAGAGAAAATCCGGCAGTCATGTCGGGAACGATCCTTTTTTTTATCAGAACATTTGCAGCCGCCAGTTCCATTGCAAAAAGGCAGGGCTGAGTATTCGCGGTCTCCTTCAGCTCGCCTTCCGTGCCATGAAAACACTGGGCAGACGTGCCGGGACGGATTCCGTCACATAAATCGTAGATTTTCCGGGCTGCCGGATGTTTTTTATACAGGTCCCTTCCCATACCGGGGTACTGGTCGCCCTGACCTGAAAAAACAAATGCTATCTTACCCATTGCGATGCCCTCAGAAGGAGCGGCTCAGCCTCCTCCATTACTTCCTTAACTATCTCAGCCGCAGGCTGCTCTTTTTTGACCATAGCCGCGATCTGACCGGACAGGAAACAGCCTTTTTCGCTGTCACCTTCCTGCACTGCAAGTCTCAGCGCCCCGGTCGCAAATCTTTCCAGCTGGTCATCCGGCATGCCGCCGTATTCGGCCTTGGAGTATGCCCTTGCAAACGGGGTTCTGAGGCTGCGGACAGGATGTCCCAGACGCCTGCCGGTGACCATTGTGCAGAGATCGGACGCCTTGAGAATCTTTTCTTTATATACGGGATGGATAGTGCATTCATTGGCGCTGAGGAAACGGGTCCCCATCTGCACACCCTGAGCTCCCAGCATAAACGCCGCGGCCACACCTCTGCCGTCCGCGATACCGCCTGCCGCTATGACCGGCAGAGTGGTCGCATCGCAGACCTGCGGGACCAGGACCATGGTTGTGAGCTCGCCCACGTGGCCGCCGCTTTCGCCGCCTTCCGCGATCAGGGCGGAAGCTCCGAGGCGGGTCATCAGTCTGGCCATCGCAACCGAGGCGACAACAGGAATTACCTTAATCCCTGCGGCAAGCCACTCTCTGATGTATCCGGAGGGATTGCCCGCACCTGTGGTCACAACTTCCACTTTTTCTTCTATAACAACCTTTGCTACTTCATCCGCAAAGGGACTCAACAGCATAATATTTACGCCGATCGGCTTATCAGTGATACGCCTGGCAGCCCGGATCTGTTCCCTGACATGGTCACCGGGAGCGTTTCCCGCCGCGATAATGCCCAGACCGCCGCCGTCTGAAACGGCAGCGGCCAGCCTGCCGTCAGCGATCCAGGCCATACCACCCTGAAATACCGGGTATTCAATTCCCAGCATCTGGCAAATTGCTGACTTGATCATAAGCATTAACCCTTTTTGCTCTGGATGAACTTGTCCAGATCGTCAATGGTTTCCACCTTCTGATCCAGTTCGATCTCGATTCCGATCTCGTCTTCCAGACTCATCAGAAGCTCCACTGTGTCCAGAGAGTCGATGCCGAGGTCAGAGAACCTGCTCTCCGGCTTTATGGCAGAAACATCACATCCTGTGCGCTCAGAAACGATTTTTGCAATAGCGTCAAAATACATAATTCAAATCCTCCACAATAACATTTTCAAATTTGTCAGAAATGATTTTCTCGAGCGGCTTTTGGCGGCTCGCTGCTGACTACTATACGCATCTGCCGTTCCTTCAAAGAAACCGCGGCGTTCCAAAAGCGTTCCTGTTTTGTAAATAATTTATGAAAATGGGGGATTTTTAAGATTTTCAGGCAAGGATTCCCGGTGATTCAATCTGCGGGAAGCTGACATATTCAGGTGTTTGATTTAAGACGGTTTGGAAAAAACTACATCGCGGGACTGTTTCCGCGAAGAGCAATAAGATCACAATTGCCGCAGAACACAAAAAAGCGGGAGTGCATCGTTCATGACGCACTCCCGCCGGAGTTTTATGGTACCAGTATATTTGTCAGCCGGTTCAGATTCTGGCAGCTCCGCTGATACCAGTATATTTGTCAGCCGATTCAGATCCTGGCAGCTCCGCTGGCAACGGCAGCCTCAGCGGTCGCCTTTGCGACGGCATCCCTGACCTTGGGGTCGAAGGCCTTGGGCAGGATGTGGTCGGCGGAAAGTTCTTCGTCGGAGACCAGGGAAGCGATTGCCTTTGCGGCCGCGATCTTCATCTCGTCGTTGATGTCGGAGGCACGCACATCGAGGGCGCCGCGGAAGATTCCGGGGAAGCAGAGCACGTTGTTGACCTGGTTGGGATAATCGGAGCGGCCGGTGGAGACGACGGCAGCGCCGGCGGCCTTGGCCTCATCCGGGAAAATCTCGGGGACGGGATTGGCGCAGGCAAAAATGATGGGGTCCTTTGCCATTGTGCGGACCATGTCCTGTGTGAGGGTACCGGGAGCGGAAACACCGATGAAGACGTCCGCGCCCTTGATCACATCAGCGAGTGTGCCTGACAGGCATTCGGCATTGGTGATCTGCGCCATTTCCTCCTTGATAGGATTGAGGCCGTCACGACCGCGGTAGATCGCACCCCTGCGGTCCGTCATGATGACGTTTTTCAGGCC
>ODAI010633429.1_pt1 | contig 13419 bp, 10 predicted proteins | sample 1539321 | NCBI WGS metagenome assembly ODAI01 (sample SAMN02144231, study PRJEB22623) | gut metagenome | biome: sheep rumen | host: Ovis aries | place: New Zealand
TATATTGCCTCATTTATCGCCCAGAAATTTGCGGTAAAGGCCGCCATGCGGATCTGTCCGCCGTCGGGTCCCAACGGGTTGAGACCTCCGAAAGCTTGAGCGGGACTGTTTGACCTGAGAATCAGACCGGAAAAAAGGAAGCGGCCTTTTTTGCCAAAGCAGTGCCGCGGTGTCGTGCATACCTTTCTACGAAAGAAGTACAGAAAATAAAGTGAGAGAGATGAACTGTGAAATCATTTAATACGACGGCTGTATGTATTCCATCTAAGCATTATATGGTTGACCTCTCCGAAAGAGTGAAAGCGATTAAGCAGATGGTGGATGCCGGAAAGTATTTTACGATCAATCGTGCAAGACAATATGGGAAGACGACTACTTTAACGGCACTCAGAAAAGCGCTCGCGACGGAATATCTGGTTTTAAGTATCGATTTTCAGGGACTTGGAAGTGCCTCTTTTCAAACAGAGGAAGAGTTCTGCAAAGGCTTTGCAGAATTGATACTTACTAAACATGAATATGGTCTGGTTTGTATTCCGGAGAAAATAGCAGGGCAGCTCACCGACCTTTCTTCAAATAAAGAAGGCAAGGATAAACTTCAGGATTTGATGAGAATTGTGCGCAGATGGTGCAGCAGTTCAGTTCAACCGATCGTACTTATCATTGATGAGGTAGACAGCGCAACAAATAATCAGGTTTTTCTTGATTTTCTGGCACAGCTTCGGGATGGATATATCGGCCGTGATACAGATGGAACACCGGCTTTTCAGTCGGTTATTCTTGCCGGAGTGACGGACGTAAAGCATGTAAAGTCAAAGATACGACCTGAGGATGAACATAAGGAAAACAGTCCCTGGAACATCGCGGCAGATTTCACAATTGATATGAGTCTTTCTGAGAACGGCATCCGGGGGATGCTGGGGGAGTATGAAGCAGATCATCATACCGGGATGGATACGGCAGCAATGGCGAAATTGCTCCGTGAATATACGGAAGGATATCCCTTTCTGGTGAGCCGGCTCTGCCAGCTGATGGATGAGCGGGTCAGCGAAACGATGAGTCTTTGTGAGACGTGGACGGTCAGGGGACTGGAAGAAGCGGTTAAACTGATTCTGGAAGAAAAAAATACCCTGTTTGAGTCACTGACAAAGAATCTGAACAATTGTCCGGAACTGAAAGCGGCCATCCGGAGTATTCTGATGGAAGGAACAAAGCTGACATGGAATCCTGACCAGAGGGATATTGTGCTGATGCAAATGTTCGGACTGATCCGAAATGATCACAATACCGTCAGAGTGGCCAACCGGATATTTGAAACAAGACTTTACAATCTTTTCCTGTCAGAGGAAGAACTGAGGAACAATGCCTTTTCACGAGAGGGAGAACAGGCTAAGAATCTGTTTGTTTCGGACGGAAAACTGAATATGCGGCTGATCATGGAGCGGTTTATCGAAACCTATACACAAATCTATGGGCCGCTTGAGGAACGATTCCGTAAAAAAGACGGGAGAGAGCAGTTCCTGCTGTATCTGAAACCGATCATCAATGGAACCGGAAACTACTATATCGAAGCGCAGACCCGTAACCAGAGCAGAACGGATGTCATCGTCGATTACCTCGGAAAGCAGTACATTATCGAACTGAAGATCTGGAGGGAACCACGCTATAATGCGGATGGCGAGAGACAGCTGAGCGAATATCTGGATTACTGGAACCTGACGACCGGCTATATGCTGAGTTTCAATTTTAACAAAAAGAAGCAGCAGGGAGTTCATCCGGTTCATGTCGGCGGGAAGATCGTGTACGAGGGAACACTTTAAAGTGTGTCTGTCTTTTGACGAATTTTCGGTCTTTCCATTGTGAAAGAACGGAGGCTTTGAGAATGGGAATGGTTTTAAACCCGGGAAACAGCGGGTTTGAGGAAATCGCGAAATCGGATTACGTGGACAAACGGGACTGACCGGCTTAATCAATCGTACAATAGGAACAAAGCAAAAGCTTACCTGTATCAGCTGGCCGCGCAGATTTGGAAAATCCTATGCCGCCCAAACGCTGTGTGCGTATTATGATAAAACGTGTGATTCGCAGGAATTGTTTGCCGGATATTCGATAGCAGAGGATCCTTCTTATGGAAAGCATCTGAATCAGTACGATGTGATTTATCTGGATATGACCAACATTCTGGGGAAAGCAGGGCCCAAGGAAGTCATTGAATACATCGGAAACAGAATTACGAATGAAATTTATGAGGCCTAACCTGAAGCCCGTGCAGACGGGGCATTGGATGAGAACCTGATTAAAACCGTTGCCTATACCGGGAATAATATGGCGGTGAAATCCTTCTTGTTGGTGTCAGCTATAATGAAAATACCAAAACTCACGAATGCGGGATTGAAAAACACAGAAAATGAGGGGGAGTCTGCTGTGTTGCTGACACAGGAATTTACCGGTTTGTACAGGTAACGGAAAGAATAGTTGGAACTTTGTATAATAATTGACAAAATTCCGGGATGCATTTATAATACATTCAGGACGCATAAGGTACGGGTCTCGGAAGTGTTTAGGACTGTACCGGCGCGAAATAAACGAAAGGAGTCTCTTTTATGAAAAAACTGTTAGCACTCGTAATGGCACTCGTTTTTGCCATGAGCCTCTCGGCAATGGCTATGGCAGCTGTCGGAGATTTTGATGCGGACCTGGTGGCCGCAGCAAAGGAAGACGGCGAACTGATCGTTTATGGCTCCTGTGAGGAAGCATACCTTTCTGCTGCGTGCCAGAAGTTTGAAGAGGAATTTGGCATCAAGACCAGCTATCAGCGCCTTTCCACCGGTGAGGTTCAGGCCAAGATCACCGAGGAAAACGGAAATCCCTCCGCGGATGTCTGGTTTGGCGGCACGAATGATCCGTATGCCGAGATGGCTTCTACCGGAATGCTTGAGGCATATGAGGCAAAAAATGCGGTTCACCTGACCTCCAAGAATTACCGGGATCCGGATGGATACTGGTATGGCATTTATAAGGGCATCCTGGGATTCATGGCCAATACCGAGGAGCTTTCCCGTCTGGGGATCGAAGCGCCGAAGGACTGGGATGATCTGCTCAAGCCCGAGTACAAGGGTCTGATCTGGTGCTCCAACCCGTCTACCGCTGGTACGGCAAAGCTGATCATCAACACGATGGTTCAGATGAAGGGTCACGACGAAGCGATGAAGTACTTCGTTGAACTCGACAAGAACATCCAGCAGTACACCAAGTCCGGTTCCGGTCCTTCCAAGAAGGTTGGCGTCGGTGAGTGCGTCATCGGCATCGGCTTCCTGCATGACGGAATTACCCAGATCCTTGAAGGGTATGACAACATCGCGCTGATCGTTCCGGCCAGCGGCACCTCTTATGAGGTTGGTTCCACTGCGATCTTTAAGAATGCCAAGCATCAGAACGCGGCCAAGCTGTGGATTGAGTTCGCCCTCAGCCCGGACTGCGTCAACATTGCAAAGGACAATGAGTCCTATCAGTTCCTGGTACTGGACAATGCGACCCAGCCGCAGCAGGCGCTTGACGCAGGCCTTGATCCTGAGAACGTCATCGATTATGACTTTGCGGATGCAAAGGCCAACACGTCCAAGTATGTTGAGGACTTCTTCAACGCAGTCGGACAGGACGATCGTTTCAAGACGGAGTAAAGCGGAACGGATTCATTTGTGTTAATCCATCCAGACAATTCTCTCCGAATTAACTGAGGGATGGCAAAAGCCATCCCTTTTTTCAAACAAGTTCAAACCTGCGGGCCTTGCGCAGGTACAGAGGCTCAGGTCCGGGTTCGGGCAAAGCCGCTCCGGCAGATGAGCAAAACGGCGGCTCGCAGGCGACAGCGGATCAAATCCGGGCCCCTTGCGAAACTGCTCCGGCAAAAGCCCAAAATTGAGGAGGGAGGGATTCTTCTTTGGCAACATCCAAGTCACGTCAGCTGGACCGGAAAAAGTTTTTTGGTGATCCGCTTCTGGTAGTGACGATCTGTGTCCTGACGGTTCTCCTGGCATTATTTATTCTGTATCCTCTTTCCATGCTTCTTATTGAAAGTGTGTATGAAACGAAAACGGTGACAACCGAAGCGGGGGAAACGGTGACCACAAGCCGCCTGACCGGTGAAGTATTCGGCCGCGTAATGGGCATGAACCGGTTCCGGAAAGCGTTTACAAACACACTGATTCTGGGATTCCTGGTGGGTATCGGCTCGACACTGCTGGGACTTCTGTTTGCCTATGTGGATGTCTATGTCGATATCCGGAATCGTTTTGTCCGCGGACTGTTCTCTGTCGTTTCGCAGCTGCCGGTGGTTTCTCCGCCTTTTGTGCTGAGTCTTTCCATGATTCTGCTGTTCGGACGGAGCGGCCTGATTACCCGGACGCTGCTCAAAATCTATGATTCGAACATTTACGGTCTGCATGGAATTGCGATCGTCGAAATTCTGACGTTTTTCCCGGTCTGCTATATGATGCTGACCGGCCTGCTGAAAAACATCGATCCGTCTCTGGAGGAGGCAAGTCGTGACATGGGTGCCTCCCGGATGAAGGTGTTTACCTCTGTCACCCTGCCGCTGCTTCTGCCCGGCCTTGGCAATGCGTTCCTGGTGACGTTCATCGAGTCCGTTGCGGACTTTGCCAATCCCATGATGATCGGCGGTGACTTTGATACACTGGCCACAACGATTTATCTGCAGGTAACCGGCGGTAGCTATGATAAAGCCGGTGCCTCGGCGATGGCGGTCATTCTGCTCAGCCTGACGCTGGTGCTGTTCCTGGTACAGAAGTATTACCTGGAAGCAAAGACGGCGCAGACCCTGACTGGAAAGGCCAGCCGGGCCAGAATGCTGATTACGGACCGGAGCGTCCGCATCCCGCTGACCATTTTGTGTACGCTGGTCTCCATATTTGTTCTGATGATGTACATCTCCGTGTTTTTCGGCTCGCTGTTTAAACTCTGGGGCCGGAATTATTCACTGGTTCTCACGCATTATCAGTATCTGCTCAAGTATGACGGACTGAAAGCATTCCGTGATTCCTTTGTCCTCTCCGCCATTGCGGCCCCCATTACGGCACTTCTGTCCATGATCATCTCTTATCTGGTGGTTAAAAAGAACTTCCGGATGAAAGGGTTCATCGAGTTTGTCTCCATGCTGGCCATGGCGGTTCCCGGCACGGTTCTGGGCATTGGTTACATCCGTGGATTTTCCGGCGGACTGTTCCGCACGGGCATTCTGCAGGGGATCTATGGAACCGGGCTCATCCTGATCATTGTCTTTGTGGTCCGTTCACTGCCGGTTGGCACGAGAAGCGGCATTTCCGCACTTCGGCAGATCGACAAGTCCATTGAGGAATCCGCCTATGATATGGGTGCCGGAAGCGGACGTGTGTTCATGACCGTGACCCTGCCGCTGATCAAGGATTCCTTCCTCAGCGGACTGGTGACCTCCTTTGTCCGCTCCATTACGGCCATCTCTGCCGTCATTCTGCTGGTAACGCCGCAGTATCTGCTCATTACCTGCAAGATCAATGAATTCGCGGAAAAAGGCAAGTACGGAGAAGCCTGCGCGTATGCCAGCGTGCTGATTGCCATGGCGTATGCTGCAATCATGATCATGAACCTGGTGACCCGTTACCTTGGCGCCAGCAAGTCACAGCGTCTGGCAGAGCGGGAAGCGAGAAAGTATGCCAGGAAAAAAGCCTGAGCGTTTTGGTGAAAGCAGCCTGCCCTTGGGGCGGTTTGTCAGAAATTGGATACAGGACAAGGCATCCGGGGGATGCGCTGCATGTATCTGCTGAAGGAGAAGAAAGATGGCTAAGGAACCGAAAGGCGTTCGCCTGGATCATATATCAAAAATCTATCAGGACCCAAAAACGCACGAGGATTTTTTCGCGGTAAAGGATGTCAGTCTGGATATTGCGCCGGGGGAGTTTATTACCTTGCTGGGCCCCTCCGGCTGCGGAAAAACGACGACGCTGCGTATGGTGGCCGGATTTGAAAGCCCTGATGAGGGAGAAATCTACCTTGGCAAGGAAGCCATTAACGAACTGACGCCCAATAAGCGGGATACAGCCATGGTGTTTCAGAGCTATGCGCTGTTTCCGCACATGAATGTCTTTGAAAATGTGGCATATGGTCTCAAACTGCGGAAAGTGTCCCCGGATGAAATTCAGAAACGGGTCTCAAACATTCTGAGTCTGGTGGAGCTCTCCGGAATGGAACTGCGCATGACCAACCAGCTTTCCGGCGGTCAGCAGCAGCGCGTCGCGCTGGCAAGGGCGCTGGTGGTGGAGCCGGGCGTGCTCCTGTTTGATGAACCGCTCTCCAATCTGGATGCCAAGCTTCGCGTACAGATGCGTACCGAAATCCGCCGGATCCAGCAGCGTCTGGGGATTACGGCCATTTATGTCACGCATGATCAGAGCGAGGCCATGTCCATCTCGGACCGGATCATTATCATGCGCAAGGGCGTGATTGAGCAGCAGGGAAGCCCGAAGGAGATCTATTATCACCCGGTTAATGAGTTTGTTGCGGACTTTATCGGGGAGTGCAACTTCCTTGAGTGCAAGGTGGTTGCCGCCAGCGGCAGCGATATTACCGTTGATGTGAACGGAAATCCCGTAAAGGTTGTCTCGGATACACAGAGAAAACCGGGAACCCCGGGGAAAATCGTCCTGCGGCCGGAGGCGATCCGGATTGAGAGCAAGGGCGATATTCCCTGCAAGGTGGAACTGTCCTGCTTCATGGGTTCTTATCAGTATTATCACGTTCGCGTCGGCGACACACTGGTAAAGATCAATGACAATTGTCCGGTTAACAAGCAGGTATTTGACGTGGGCGACTCGGCATGGCTTTCCTTTGATAAGGAGTGCGGACATCTGTTGTAACGCGTTTTGAACGGCGACGCTGACGAATGCTTGAGATGGGCTGCGGCACGGAAGGACGGCTCGCCAGGGCTGGATGTACATGTATGATACGGAGAGATGGAAACCGTCTTTTCATCAATGGACGGATATTCCATCTCTCTGTTTTTCTGTTTTTTCGGAGTTGAATTCGGGAAAAACAATGATTGATTAATTGATGCAATGAGGATATAATTCATAGTATTGGTTGTAAATTCAAAAAAACGAGCTGTCTCGATTGCTTAACAAAATAAAAAAGTACGTCGTTAAACAGTTTTCTGATGCGGGGATTCTATGGTGTTTATTCATTATACGGGGTTAAGGGTTCATTCAACGTTAATAAATGGGTGCTCTTAATTCCATATATGATTGAAACAGGAGGCTTTGATCTCCTTTTTTCTCAGTGTATTAAAAAACGTCTGCGAAAAAGGCACACATGTGGTTTTTGGCAATCTTGCAACGATAGACGAAAGACATTCAAATTCAAAAGGATTTCTGAGAGGATGGACAGAGAATGGGGAAAATCCGGGCAGTTGTATGGGATCTGGACGGGACATTGCTCAATACGCTGGATGATCTGACGAACAGTCTGAATCTGGCACTTCGGGAAAACGGATTCGGGGAATATTCCCGGGAACGGGTCAGAAACATGGTCGGAAACGGGACCCGGATGCTGATTACCCGGGCAATCCCGGAAGGGGAAGAAAACGAGCGGTTCCAGTCGGTCTATGATGGATTTCTCCGTGCGTATGCCAGGCACAGCCGGGACTGCACGAAACCCTATGAGGGAATTTTGGAACTGCTGGATCATCTCCGGAATGAGGGAATTCGTCATGCCGTTGTATCCAATAAGATCGATTTTGCGGTGCAGGAACTTTGCCGGGAGTACTTTGGTGACCGGATAACCGTCAGTGTGGGAGATGACCCGTCCAGGGCGAGAAAGCCTGCCCCCGACAGTGTGTTTGCAGCCATGGAACGGCTGAATGTTTCCGGAACGGAAGCCGTCTATGTGGGTGATTCCAATGTGGACATTGAGACGGCTGCCAATGCCGGCATTCCGGGAATCGGTGTTCTCTGGGGATTCAGGGATCGTGAAAATCTGGAGGGGGCAGGGGCTAAATATGTGGTGTCCACCCCTCAGGAATTGGAGCAGCTGATTCTTTCTCTTTGAAAAACGGACGGATTCACCATAATGAACCCGCTTGCGGGTGAGAACAGGAAAACGTCTCAGGACACAAACTTCATTTGGAGGAACATATGATCAGAAAAGCGACAGAGACAGATTTGCCGGTTATCAATGAGATTTATGCAGAAGCAAGGCATTTTATGCGGGATCATGGAAACATGAATCAGTGGGTGAACGGATATCCGGCTCTGGACATTCTGAAAGAGGACATTGGACGCGGTGAACTGTATGCCATGGTGACGGATGAGGACCGGATTTACGGCGTTTTCATGATGCATGCGGGCGAGGATCCTACCTACCAAAAAATTGACGGTGCCTGGCTGGATGACTCGGAATATGTGACGATTCATCGGATTGCCAGCGACGGAACGCATTCCCGCGTCTATCATGAGGCTGTTGAATTTGCCCGGAAGCATTATCTGCATATTCGGGTGGATACCCATGCCGACAATAAACCGATGCAGCAGGCGATCCGCCGGGAAGGATTCCGGTACTGCGGTGTCATCTATCTCGCCAACGGAGATCCGAGATACGCGTATGAATGGATATCCCCGGTTTATGAGTCGCACTGAATCAGCGGGAGGACGGATAAAGATGCTTGTTGTCAGCGCGTGCCTTGCCGGAATTCCCTGCAGGATGGACGGAAAGGCCAAACCCATACCGACGATTCAGAAACTGGTGGCGGAAGGAAAGGCGGTGCCTGTCTGTCCGGAGGTTCTGGGCGGCCTTCCCACGCCCCGTATTCCCAGTGAACGGCGCGGAGCGCGTGTGATCAACCAGGCCGGGGAGGATGTGACGGATGCCTTTGTCACCGGTGCCGGCCGTGCACTTCAAATTGTCCGGGAATTGGGGGCGGAGGCGGTGATTCTGAAGGCCAGAAGTCCGTCCTGTGGACCGGGGAAAATCTATGACGGCACGTTTACCAAAACCCTGACGGATGGAAACGGGGTATTTGCGGAAATGGTCGGATGTGCCGGCATTCCGGTCTATACAGAGGAAAATTACGAAGCGCACGTCAAATGAATAGTGACCATCGGACCAAAAAAGAACCAGTTTCGGGGAAGCCGAAACTGGTTCTTTTTATTCGAGGTTCAGTCTTCGCTCCAGAATGATCCAGCAGATGAACGCGTAGATCAGGGAGAAGACCAGATAAAAGGCGATGCTGGCGCCTGTATAGTGTGCGGCAAAGAAGGCGGTTCTGGAGAGATAGAAAAGAACACGGGAGTTGATAATGGACAATACCACATAGGCAATGATGCCCAGCAGCGTGGAATGCTTCTGCCAGAGATGTCCGATGGCGATGGAGGCATAGATGTGTAAAAGACCGCTGGAAGCGGAGAGCAGCAGGGTGATCAGGACATCTGTCAGGGAAATGGGGAGGTCGAGATCGGCGAGGAACTGACGGATATACGGGAGGGTCAGTTTTCGCAGGAGTTCCGGTGTACTGAGCGTGGCCACAATGAAAAAGCAGGTGCCTGAGACGATCCCGATCAGGATAAACCAGAGGAGGGAAGCAAGAAATTTGCTGGCGATGTGCTCAGCGGTGGAGACCGGAAGAGAAAAGGAAAGATATCCCTGATTTCCCAGAAGATTCTGCCTGAACCGGGTGATGGTCAGCACGAAAGTGAGCATAAAGGCAAAGAAAACGAGGAAGAGGAGCAGAACGCCCAGGATGATCGGGATCATTGTCCAGTTTTCCAGGTTGAACTCCCCGCGGAGGTTGAATCCAAGCGCCGCGGAAAGGATGAGAAGAACACCGGAAATGGGCGCCAGGAGACGGCCAAGGGCAGTGAAATCATACTTAAACAGTTTGATCAGCATTCGAATTCCTCCCTGAACAGCGAGTCGATGCTCATTCCGCGCTCGGCACAGATCTGTTCCTTGTCCCCATCCAGGACGAACTGTCCGTTTTTGAGGAACAGGATCCGGTCAAGATAAGGCTCAACATCTGCAATCAGATGGGTGGAAATGAGAACAAGGGCGTTCTTTTCATAGTTTGCGATAATGGTCCGCAGGATGAAATCCCGGGCGGCGGGATCGACGCCGGCAATGGGTTCATCCAGAATGTAAATCTCTGCCTGACGGCTCATGGTGAGAACCAGCTGGGTCTTTTCACGATTGCCTTTGGAGAGACGCTTCAGCGGCGTTTTCTCGTCGATCTGGAGGGAGGAAAGCAGCTGATGTGCCCGTTCCCGGTCAAAGTCCCGGAAGAAATCGGCGTAATAGGTAATCAGCTGGCTGACGCGCATGTGGTCAGGGAGAAAATCCCGGTCCGGCAGAAAGGCGATACTGGCCTTACTGGCTTTGCCGGGCTTCTGGCCATTGATCAGGATTTCACCGGAGGTGGGCTGCAGAAGGCGGCAGCACAGCTTGATCAGCGTGGTTTTTCCGCTGCCGTTGGGACCGAGGAGACCGACGATCTTTCCGGATTCCAGATCGAGGTTCACATGATCCAGCGCCGTTTTACTGCCGTACTTTTTGGTCAGATCGTGGCAGGTAATTCTGTTCATTGATGGTGTCCTTTCTGTTTATAGTGGATCAGTGGCATGACCATGGGCGAAAACCGGGGAACCGTGAATGGGCCCGGGGTCCTGCTTTGCTGTGTCACTGTTTTCATCGGATTGATTCAGCCGCGCATTATAGCAGGCACATATGGACCTGTCAAGGGAAGCAACGAGCATGGTCAGACGGGCGATATTGACGTTTCCGGCGAAAATGTGCTAAAGTATAGCTTGCCAAAAGGGTCAGATGCATGTACAGAGACGCGGAGCTTTCCCCGTGGGAACGGCCGTCTGTTGTGCGGGCCTTTGCGGTGCTTTCTGTAAACAGAGCAGGGACAGAGATGTCCCTGTCGATCGCGACAGGGGCGTTCTTTGGAAAACGGAGAATTCTGCGGTACCCGTTTTCATCCCCCGGGTTGTGCCGGCTGCCGCACCGGTGTGAGGTTTTGTCTATGAAGAAAGTTGTGGGACTGATACTGGCGCTTATTTTGCTTCTGAGCCTGTCCATCCTGGCCGCGGCAGAGGAGGCTGTACCCGACATGTTTGCCAATCTCGTTGAACGTCTGAAGGCCAATGAACCGCGCAGACTCGTATTTACCGAGGGAACCGATGCCCGTATTCTTGAGGCGGCGGCCCGCCTGAAGCAGGAGGGGATCATTACCCCGGTGCTCATCGGCGATCCGGAGGCGGTCAAAGCGGCTGCCGCGGACGGCGGATTTGACATCGAGGGACTGGAAATCATTAATCCTGCCCAATTCGCGGATATGGACCGGCTGGTGGAGGACTTTGTCACGCTGCGCAAGGGCAAGGCAACGGCTGAGGAGGCCCGGGAAATGCTTCTCAGGGCCAACTATTTCGGGACCATGCTGGTCAAGGAAGGCCTGGCAGATGCCCTGCTGGGCGGCGCAACCTACTCCACGGCGGACACCGTACGCCCTGCGCTTCAGCTGGTGAAGACCCGGAAAGGGGCAAACATCGTTTCCTCCTGCATGATTCTGATCCGCGGGGAGGAGAAACTGGCCATGGGCGACTGCGCCATAAACGTTTCCTACACGGACAAGAAGGATGCGGACGGGAATGTGACCCTGAGCGCGGCTCAGCAGGTAGCCGAGGTTGCGGTCGAGACTGCACGGACCGCCAAACTCTTTGGCATTGAGCCGAAAATTGCCATGCTGTCCTACTCGACCAATGGCTCTGCCACCGGAGCGGGTCCGGACCTGATGCGCGAGGCAACGAAAATCGTCAAGGAAACCCATCCCGAGCTTTCCTGTGATGGCGAAATGCAGTTTGACGCGGCATTCGTTCCGGAGGTCGGTCAGCTCAAATTCCCCGGCAGCGAGGTGGCCGGCTATGCGAACACCTTTATTTTCCCGGAAATTCAGTCCGGCAATATTGGTTACAAGATCGCGCAGCGGCTGGGCGGCTTCATGGCCATTGGCCCGATTCTGCAGGGGCTGAATGCGCCGATCAATGACCTTTCCCGCGGCTGCAATGCCGAGGAGGTCTACCTGATGAGCATCATCACGGCGGCCCAGAGCATTGACTGAGGACAATCACAAAAAGCACCCTTGCGGGTGCTTTTTTCGCGTTCAGTGCTGATCCGGCGCGGAGAGGGCAGCGCTGTGCCGGGCTTCCCAGCGGGTCAGCCAGATGAGGAGAACCGTGATGTCCCCGGGGGAGACGCCCGAGATCCGCGAGGCCTCGCCAATGGAACGGGGCTGGATGGCGCAGAGCTTCTGCCGCGCCTCGATGCGGAGCCCTTCGATCTGCATATAGTCGGTATCCGGGGGGAGGAGGCGGTTTTCGGCTTTGCGGAATCCTTCCACCTGATGCTGTTCCTTTTCGATATAGCCCTCATAGCGCAGAGAGATCTCGACCTGTTCCTGAACAGCGGCGGGGAGCGCGTCAAGATCCGGGACGAGGGGAGCCAGATCCGCATACCGGATATGGGGCCGCCGGAGCAGATCCGCGGCATTGACGCTGCCGGCGGGCTCGCTCTGTCCCAGCGCGGCAAGGTGGGCGGTCATCTCCGGGGTTTTCGGAATCCAGACCCGGGTCAGATGCTGAATCGCTTCCCGTGTCCGGGCGGCTTTTTCCCGCGTCCGTTCAAGACGTTCATCGGAGGCGAGGCCCGCCTGATGCCCGATCTCGGTAAGCCGCAGATCCGCATTGTCCTGACGCAGCAGCAGTCGGTATTCACAGCGGCTGGTCATCATGCGGTAGGGCTCATTGGTGCCCTTGGTGGTCAGATCATCCACGAGCACTCCGATATAGGCCTGATCCCGTCCGAGATAGACCGGGGACTGGCGCTTTACGAAGCGGGCTGCGTTGATGCCTGCCAGGATGCCCTGGCCGGCGGCTTCCTCATAGCCGCTGGTGCCGTTGACCTGTCCGGCCAGATAGAGCCCCTGAACTTTGCGGCAGCTGAGGTCCGCGCGGAGCTGGAGCGGGTCGATGCATTCATATTCAATGGCGTAAGCCAGACGGAGAACCTGGGCGTGCCGCAGACCGGGAATGGTGTGGAGCATCTCCAGCTGCACATCCTCCGGCATGGAGGTGGAGAGGCCCTGGACGTACCATTCGTTGGTGGACATTCCCTCAGGCTCCAGGAACAGCTGATGCCGGTCCTTGTCCGCAAAGCGCATGATCTTGTCCTCAATGGAGGGACAGTACCGGGCACCGGTTCCGTGAATCTGACCGGAATACATGGGTGCCCGGTGAATGTTGCGCCGGAGAAGGTCATGAGTGGCCTCGTTGGTATAGGTCAGGTAGCACTGGGCACGGTTGACAAGGTGGTCCGGATCGGTCAGGA
>ODAI014111340.1_pt1 | contig 13419 bp, 9 predicted proteins | sample 1539321 | NCBI WGS metagenome assembly ODAI01 (sample SAMN02144231, study PRJEB22623) | gut metagenome | biome: sheep rumen | host: Ovis aries | place: New Zealand
AACAGCCGCATCGGCGGTTACAACAGCCTGAAGGCAAACACTTACCTCTTCAGTCCGTCCATGTCGTTCCAAGAGATCATGACCATCATCAACGAGGGCACCTTTGAATACATTTCGAAGGAATCAATTGAGGTGAAGGACGGCGCAAGGCTGCAGCAGGTAGCAGAGGCGATATCTGAGCAGCTGCCGTACTCGGCTGATGAGATTCTCGCGAAGTGGGCCGACAAGGAGTACCTGAACCAGCTGATCGACAAATACTGGTTCCTCACAGACGAGATTCTCGGCGAGGATGTTATGTATCCGCTCGAGGGTTACCTGTACGCCGATACTTATTTCGTTACATCGGACAACTCAACAATCGAGGGGTTCACCGAGATGTGCCTCGACAGAATGGACGAGGTGCTGACTGAGCGCAAGGATGCCATCGATGCGTCGGGCTTCACGGTTCATCAGCTGCTGACACTCACCTCCATTGTTACCAAGGAGGCCACAGCTGAGGATCAGGCCGGAGTCGCCGGCGTATTCATGAACAGGCTCAACCAGAACATGTCGCTTGGATCGGACGTAACGGTCTGCTACATCTTCCAGGAAGACAGAGTTGACCTCAAGGTGAGCCAGCTCGAGAGCGACAACCCTTACAACACCCGTAAGTTTGCGGGACTTCCTCCTGGGCCGATCTGCCAGGTTGTTGCGGACGCGATCGACGCGACTCTCAACTACGAGCATCATGACTACCTGTTCTTCATCGCAGACGAGGAAGGAATCGTCCGCTACAGCACAGACCAGTCCGGGCACGAGAGCAACATAGAAGAGCACGGGCTCGTGAAGGATACAGATACGGATGAAGAGGGCTAAAGATGCCGGGAGCTGAAGCTCCCGGCGTCTGTTGACAGCGTCGCTCGCTCCAATCAATCGCGCTTGTTGGAGCTTTGCTCCTGGTTGAATCTTGTCACTGTGCATGTTTCGCCTTCGTACTGCAGTCTCATGTTTATCTCTTTTGTGCCGCGCAGCACTTCGGTGAGGAAGGCCCGGTCACCTTCCCAGGCAGGCAGGTCCAGCATTTTATTGCGCGGCACCCACACGAGCTCGCCTTCATCGCATTCCGGCGGCACGTATTCGCCGGTCTCTTCAAAGGCGCGTGCCGCCGTTTCATCGGCAGGCACAAAGTCCGAGGACGAGTACAGGTACATGTCTTCGTCCTCGTACTCGTCTGACCTGAATTCTATAACGCCATGGAACACCCACGATCTGAGCCTCAGGCCGGTCTCCTCGAGCACCTCGCGCACCACGCACTCATCGGGCGTTTCGCCCGGCTCCAGCTTGCCGCCGGGACTGATCCACTTGCCCTCGTTCATGTCGCCGGGCTTTTTATCGCGCAGCATCATAAGCCAGCTGCCATTATTCTCTATGTAGCATATAGTAGTTTTTTTCATTATTACTCTTATTCAAATGCGCGCACATAGCATTCTGTGGTCAGTCATCGTTTGCGCGCACCTGGTATTCTGCGTTCAGCAACCGTTTGTGCGCACCCGGCATTCTGCGGTTGGCCACCGTTTGCGCGCACCCGTCCGTTTGCGGGCGATTGCCTTCATAGATCTCCCAAAAATGCGAGCCGCTAGAAGCGCGGCTCGTTCGTATACTTACTTATGTTTTCTTTTGTGTAGACAAGGAGCTTATCGTTCTCCTGCAAAACCAGGTCTCCGTAAGGTCTTACCATCTTTCCGCCACGGTCGATGATCACAATGAAAGTCTGGCGCGACATATCGATGTCTTTTATTTTTTGTCCGTTCCATTTGTGATTGTGGCGAAGGATTATCTCCCTTACGTCTTCGAGCATTCCTTCTGTTGGGGATTCGGCGCAGATTATGAGCTTATCTCCGAGTAGGATCCTGAGATCACCATTCGGAATAAGCGTATCTCCGTCACGGATCACAAGAGCTACTATTGAACCGCTTGGAACAGCGATCTCACTGATAGTTTTTCCTATCCAGGCATCACCCGGATCGATCGATGCCTTTATGAAGCGTACATCCTGCTCCTGCTCAATGTCTGCAAGCCTCGTGGCCAGCTGATACTCCTCAACGAATCCTGCGGATATGATACCTGTTGGAATTGCAACGAGTCCGACGCCAAGGAAGGTTATTACGATTCCGAGGAACTGCCCCATCACAGTGCTCGGATAAATGTCACCATACCCTACTGTCAGCAAGGTTGAAGTCGCCCACCATATGGCTGAGAATCCATTCTGGAACACATCAGGCTGGGCATCGTGCTCCACGCTGTACATGCAAAGGCTGGCTGCGAGTATTAGCATCACTATGACGAAGACCGACGCCAGCAGCTGCGTCTTTTTCTTGGATAGGACGTTTCCGATAAGTGTCAGCGAGTCTGAGTATGCGTTGATTCTGAACAGCCTGAAGATCCTGACTACTCTGAGCATGCGGAACACCGCAGCTCCGGCAGGGAAGAAAGTCGGCAGATAGTGCGGCAGGAACGACAGCAGGTCGATGATGCCGTACCCTGATGTGGCGTACTTTACCGCAGCCATCCCGGAAGGAATTCCCCGGTAGTGCTGCGGCGCAGCTAAAAGCCTCAGCACGTAGTCGATCGCGAAGAAGAGAACCGTTATTTCTTCTACCCACCAAAGCAGCGTGCCGTATGACGACTTAACAGAATCGAACGTGGACGCGAAGGCGCACACGAGGTTAGCGATGAGCGCAATCGTGCTGAAGATGTCGTAAAACTGGTTCAGCCTGCTGTCGACTACACCGATCGATACCATGTCGTATAGCTTTTTTTGAGTTTTTTCCCAGCTTCTGTCGTTCATTTTGTCTTTTTACCCGGATATTCCGGAGATTCTTCTGATGGGTATCCCTGATTGTCCTTTTGCCCGGATATTCCGGAGTATTCTTCTGATGGGTACCCCTGCTTATCCTTCTACGCGGATGCTCCTGATTTTCTGTGGCATGAGTGGCTTGTCTCTGAAGTCGCGCCTTGAATTTACGATCTTATCTGCTGTCTCCATGCCCTCTGTGACCTTTCCAAATGCAGCGTACTGGCCGTCGAGGTGCGGAGATGTTGTTGTCATGATAAAGAACTGCGAGCCTGCGGAGTTAGGGTCCATTGCTCTTGCCATTGAGAGAACTCCTCTCTCATGCTTGAGATCGTTCCTGAATCCGTTGGCTGTGAACTCGCCTTTGATTGTGTATCCCGGGCCTCCCATTCCGTTGCCGTTAGGGCATCCGCCCTGGATCATGAATCCCGGAATTACTCTGTGGAAGATGAGTCCGTCATAGAATCCCTCGTTTGCAAGCTTTTCGAAGTTGGCTACTGTCTCAGGAGCGATGTCTTCGTAGAGTTCGCCCTTCATGAGGCCGCCATTTTCCATTTCGATAGTGAAGATTTTCATGATTGTATTCCTCCGTTTTTTATTTCAGCATTCATTATACAATGTCGCCTGCTGTTCGTCCAATGCTGACGAGTTCAGCCAGGCGCGGGCGGCGTCTGTTATTCCACGGACTTCAGCGACTCGGTCATTGAGACGTTGCGGAGGCGCCTCTGCATGGCCAGGTTCACTAAGAACGCGAACACGAATGTGAGCGCCACCGCAATTGGTATGTCATACGGACCGTGTCGCGGCTCAAAGTAGATCATGCTCACCACTATATTGTCTATTACAAATTTGAGCAGCCACTTGCCCATTGGTATGCCGACCAGAGCGGCCACAGCTGTCAGGAACAGGTTCTCTCTGAACACGTACTGCGACACTTCCAACTGGTAGAATCCCAGCACCTTGATTGTTGCTATCTCGCGGATTCTCTCAGTTATGTTTATATTTGTAAGGTTATAGAGCACTATGAATGCCAGCAGTGCAGCTGAGAGTATTACCACGTACACTACGTAATCGAGGCTCTTCATCATTTTGGCCACGTTCTCGCGCACGTCTATGTTGGTCTGTACCGCGGCCGTGTTCTCGTAGCCCGCTGCGGCCGCGGCTACGTTTCTGATTGTATCTTCGCTTACCTCGCTGTCTGCCGATTTGCTTGCGGCCGTGTCTGCTGATTCGTTTGCGGCCGCGCCGCTCTCTTCTTTTGCTGTATCATCGGCTTCTGCTTTCAGGTTTATATACGCCGCTTTAATGTCTGGTTCCTTGCCGAAGCCTTCGCGGTATGTCTCCGGGCTCATGAACAGGCTGTCGTATACGTAGTTATCGGCGACTGCCGTTATGGTCACTTCCATTTCGCGGTAGTCCTCGCGCAGCTTCACCACGTCGCCCGGGCCAAGGCCGAAGTCGTGCGCTGTCTTCTTTACTATCACTATCTCGCCCGGTCCCGGGTATGGGATTTTCTCATCTCCCGCGTGAAGGTCCATGAACTCGCCGAAGCCCTCGCCGTCGGTGGCAACGCAGGTCACGTCGACCGTGTCGTCGCCTATCACCATTGTGACTTCGCCGCGGTGCAGGAACCGCACATCTTCATCGCTTACATCCGCAGCTTCGCGGATTTCTTTCATGAAGTCGGCCTTCCGGTTCCTGTTCATATTTTTGCTGAACAGTACGGTTATGTCGTAGGTGGAGATCTCGTCAAACTGGTAATCTGCCACCTTTGAGATCGTGGCTCTGATGCCTATGCCCGCAATCAGCAGGGCCGTGCAGCCACTGACTCCGATCACCATCATGAGGAATCTCTTCTTATCTCTGAAAATGTTGCGGATCGAAACCTTGTAAAGGAAGCTGATCCGGTTCCACAGAGGCGTGATCCTCTCGAGGAGTATGCGCTTGCCGGCCGGCGGTGTCTTTGGCCTTATGAGGTCGGACGGCGACACTCTGAAGTCAGCCGCGATCGACACCCAGGTAGCGCCCATGGAGCACAGCAGCGCCGCCGCAAGCGATATGAGGCCGAGCTTGTAATCTATCACGTAGTCGACCTTGTCGCTGAAGTCGTACACCATAGTGTACGCGGTCCAGATGGCAGCCGGGAACACCTTGCAGCCCACAAAGAATCCGGTCACTGCGCCAAGGAAGGCCGCGCTTCCCGAGTAGAACATATACTTGCCCACTATCTGCGCGTTGCTGTAACCGAGAGCCTTGAGTATTCCTATCTGCGTGCGCTGCTCGTCAATCATTCGCGTCATGGTGGTCATGCACACCAGCGCCGCTATTAGGAAGAAGAACACCGGGAATATCTTGGCTATATTGCTTACAATGCTGGAGTTGCTGTCGAACGAGGAGTAGCCGGCGTTCTCCTTGCGCGAGAGCGCAAATGAGTTGCCGATCTCCATGTCGTCGATCTTCTCCTGTGCTTTATCGAGTTTATCCCTGGCGTCATCGAGCTCTTTCTTTGCCTTCTCGAATTCGCTGTCGGCTTCTCGTTTCTCTCTGTCGAGCTGGCTCTTGCTGCTTGCCAGCTTATTCTCCTGCTTGTCGAGTTCCTTCAGGCCTGAGTCTGCCTGCTCGAGGCCATCGTCTATCTTTGTGATGCCTTCCTCGGCCTGCGCCTTGCCGGACTCAGCCTTATCGAGTCCCTTCTCAAGTTTTGCCAGGTTTTTCTCAAGCTCGCTGATCTGCGCGTCTACCCCGGCCGACTGCGTTTTGACCGCCTCGAGCTGCTTGCTGAGCTCCTCTATCTGAGCGGCGTACACAGGAGCGTTCTCAGGGTCGGCCTCTGCCGCGGCCTGCAGCTGTGCAATGCTGGTCTCCAGAGTTGCCTGGCCGGCATCGAGCTCCGCCTTGCCGGCTTCTGCCGTCTTGATTCCTTCCTTCAGCTTTTTTCTGTTTGCCTTCAGTTCAGATATTGTTGAATCCAGCTCCTTGACTGTGCCTTTGAGCTCCTTCTTCTGTTTCTTGAGGTCTCTGACCGTACCCTTCACTTTTGTGCGGCTGGACTTTATCTGGTTCTCGCCTGAGCTGATCTGCTTCTCGGCGTCACTTATCTTTCTCTCGGCATCCGCCTTCTCTTCCTCGTACTTCGCGAGATTCTCCTCGTACTCCTGTATTTTCTCGTCGAGCTTGTCCTGGGCTTCCTTACGCGCGGTCTCACGGCGGCCGGCTGTCACAGCCTCGGCCAGGTCCTTCATGTTATCCTCTTCGGCCTTGAGCTTGTCCTCGTGCTCGCTGGTAAGAGGCTCCTCGTTGCCCTTAAGCGTAACGTACAGGTTGGTGTAATAGTCCACATCAAAAGCGTCGCGATCTATATAGAAGAAGGTGTCCAGGCTCCCGTTTCCGATGTCTGTGGAACCTCTCTGGTAGTCGAGGTAAATAGGCGTGTTTACCGTGCCGACTATCTCGAACTCCTTTACTTTGAACTCCTTGAGCTTGTCTTTGTCGTTCTCGTCGGTAATCTCAACGCGGTCGCCTACCTTGTAGCCATCGTCGGTGATGCTGTAGTCGTCTATTACGCACTCGTTCTCGTTCTGAGGCAGCCTGCCCTTCACGACCTTGAGCTTATTTATCTTCTGCGGGAGCGAGATCGCTTTAAGCGCGCGTGAGTCGCCATCGCCCGAGCGCGCCATCACGTCGATCTGGATCGACCCCTCCGCCGCGCTTACGTCTTTCCATCCCTCAGCTGTCACAACGCTGTCGTCGTCAGCTCCGTACGATGACAGTATCTGATAATCATAGAAATTCGTTGTGTTTAAGTAATTGCGCGCGGTGCTCACCATTGAAGCCTTGCAGTCCTTCAGTCCACTGAAAAACCCCACTCCAAGCGCCACGATCGCGAAGATCGCCAGATACCTTGCGAGTGAGGTCTTTATTTCTCTGAAGGTCGACTTCCTTAGCATGCTACCACTCTATTTCAGATACAGGTACAGGATCCGGATTGATCTTAACATCCTGCACCCTTCCGCTCCTTACACTTATGACGCGGTCGCCCATAGGGGTGATCGCCTTGTTGTGCGTGATAATTATTACTGTGGCGCCCGAGTGGTGCGCCTGGTCCTGCAGCAGCTGCAGGATCTGCTTTCCGGTGTTGTAATCGAGGGCGCCCGTAGGCTCATCGCAGAGCAGCAGCTTAGGATTCTTTGCCAGGGCTCTTGCGATCGCCACTCTCTGCTGCTCGCCTCCCGAGAGCTGCCCCGGGAAGTTCAGCATTCTGTCGCCCAGGCCGACCGCCTTTAGCGTCTCTGCGGGATCCAGCGGATCCTTGCAGATCTGGGTGGCGAGCGACACGTTCTCGAGCGCGGTGAGGTTCTGCACCAGATTGTAGAACTGGAAAACAAAGCCTATATCGTATCTGCGGTATTTTGTAAGCTCCCGCGCGTTAAGGCTGCTGATCTCTTTGCCGTCGAGCAGCACTTTTCCGCTGGTAAGGGTATCCATTCCGCCGAGTATGTTAAGAAGCGTAGTTTTGCCCGCGCCGGACTCGCCGACCACTATGGCCAGCTCTCCCTTCGCAACGCTGAATGTTGCGTCGGCAAGCGCCTCTATGTCGACCTCGCCCACGTGATACACCTTGCGGACATGATCGAATACTACATAATCATCCATGTCTGTTCTCCGTTAAATGAATATATTTATGCTTCCAATTACAAGTCCGATGAGGGCGCCGAGGTCTACTATGAGTTTGAGCTCAGTCTTCATAACGGTGAGCACGCCTTTCTCCAGCTCCTCTACCGCCATGGAGTTGATCTTATCTTCGACTACCTTCGCCACGTCGATCCTGCGAAGTGCCGAGTTGACCGCGTTCACCACGGACTCCCTGTACGCCTCTGTGATCTTTCGCCTTACGAACTCCGGATCGTAGCCGGCCTGCTCAAGCACGTGGAGCGGTGTACGGTCGCCCAGGTCGTGTATGCGCGATGTGGTGATCTCGCTCACCATCTCAGGGCCTCTCGTGTCTATGAACTCCTCCATCTTGTCGCTGACTGCCCGCATCACCCTGTTTATAAGGTTGTCGGTGACCACCATGGCGAGCAGTCTGGAGCTCAGCACGTGCTCACGGAGCATCGCTTTTCCTTCTTTGTATATGGTCTCCGGGATGTCCATCCTTTTGATTGCGTCGGTTATTTTGAAAGACAGGAGCTCAGTAAAGCTCTCCTCGATTTTGTCGTACTTCTCCTTGCTGCCTGCCATCACGGCGCCGGTCTCGCGGATGTCGGTGTCCAGTATGCTCATGACCTTGTCTATGAGCGGCTTCTCAACCTCTTCTGTGAGCAGCCGGCCCGAGATATCCTCGCGCGTGAACAGCTCGTTCTGTACTATTTTGCCCGCGGATTTGGCCAGGCGCGCCTTGCCTTTCGGGATGGCACCCGGAGTGAGCGGCAGCTGACGGCCAAAGATGTACACAGCCTTGCGCGGGTAAAACAGCATCTTTACCGCGATCATATTTGTAAAGTATCCGATCACCGCGCCAACAAGCGGCGGGAGTATGTAATTTGTAACGATTTCCCAGTTCATTTATTTATTCACCGTTTTCTGATTTGCAGGCAGGCGCGTGCCCGCACGGTTTACCGTTCTGAATGCGGACTCGCGCCGTTTACCGTTCTGAGCGCGTGCCCGCACGGTTTACCGTTTTGAGCGCGGGCTCGCGCCGCTTACCGTTCCGAATGCGTGCCCGTCTTTCCGACGGAGTAGGATGCGATCCTGCTCAGATTCGCGCTGGTGCCGATGATCCAGAGTATGTCTCCCTTCTCTATCAGCATGTTGGAATCCGGCATGTTTGTGGCGTATCCGTCGCGCTCCAGACCGAGAATCATGCAGTGGACGCGCGCATTGATTCCGCTTTTTCTTATAGGTTTTCCGACATACGGCTCCGTGCCTCTCACCTGGATGGCCGCGCACGCGAGCGCATTGTCTTTATCATAATCTTCATCAAGGAACTCCTTAAGAGTCCTCATGTTCACATCCTGGTCTATGCCAAGCGTTTTGTAAAAAGTCTCCAGAGACAGCCTGTCGCCTATCACATGCACCTTGTCGCCCGCGTGCAGCACGGTCCTTGCAGGAGGCATAGGCATGCGCCTGTCGCCGTGCCTCACCTTCACAACATATACAGCGTCTCTTTTACCCCAGTCGAGCATCTCGAGCGACTTTCCTTCATAAGCCGCGCCAGCCGGCACCTCCCAGCTGAAGATGCTGTAGTCCTCATTGAGCCAGTGTTGCCTGCTCCTTGCGCCGCCGCGCTCCTCCATGGTTTTCTGGTTCAGGTTCGCAAAAAACCGCGTCTCGAGCTGCAGGTAATAGGTGGCCACGAATTCCGACCTCGCCAGCAGCAGTATGCTCAGAGGTATGAGCAGCACAAGCAGAGGATTCGGGATATCGAACAGCATGACCAGCGGTATAAGGGCAATGAGTTCAAGTATGATCACCTTGAGTATTGTCATTACTACAAGCGGCGGTCTGTTTGCCAGGCGGTCCATCCAGAGCTGCGTGAACGCAACGCTGCGGTTTCCCATAAACGGCACCGCAAACACCGCGAGTATAAGATATATTGCGATCGTTACGACCGCACGAGCCGGGCCAGTGCCCGTAAGCTTCTCCAGCAGCGGATACACGAGCTCGCAGCCGGCAAGGGTCAGAACCAGCATGATGCTGCCATAGATTGCAACTTTTGTGAAGTAATCCTTAAGCACCGTCTTCCACTCAGAAGCGTGCTCCTCCTCGTTTCGCTCATCCGAGGTGTAGTCGCGGATCATGTTTCTGACTTTTTCCGGAACAGCGGATTCTATCATTCCGACTATCCGGTCCTGCTGCCTTATGAGGACCGGCGTAAAAATAATTGTAAGTATCGATGACGCAACTATCACCGGGTACAGGTAGCTGTCCATTACTCCCAGCGAGATGCCGAGGCTCGCTATAATGAACGAGAATTCACCGATTGGCGCCAGCGATATGCCTCCCCTCAGCGAGGAACCGAGGTCCTGCCCGGAAAGCAGCATGCCTATTGTGGCAAATATCAGCTTCGCGACCACCGCAAGAATGGCGATCGGCACAATTGAGGTCCAGCGCTCCGCGATAATGACCGGATCCACCATCATTCCTACCGACAGGAAGAAGATAGCTCCGAACATGTCTTTGATGCCGGCAGTGACCCGCTCCACGTTATGCACATGGCGCGTTCCCGCGAACAGCGAGCCGGCTATGAACGCGCCGAGCTCCATTGAAAACCCAAGGCTGTTTGCCAGCATTCCCATGAGGAAGCAGAAGCCTAGGCTCAGAAGCGTGAGCGTCTCGTCGCTCATAAGGCCCATTACGCGGTCGAGCAGAGTCGGCAGAAAGAATATGCCCAGCACCAGCCACAGCACCAGGTACGTGATCATGAGGAACATGTGCAGCGCCATGCTGCTTCCGTCTGAAACGCGGCTGGCCGAAATGGTGGTAAGCACAACCATCATGAAGACCGCAATTACATCCTCCATGACGAGCGAGCCCATGACCAGGCCGGTGTAGCGCTCGCCCTCGAGGCCCATCTCGCTGAAGCACTTCTGAATTACCACGGTTGAACTGATAGACAGCATTGCGCCGAGGAACACGGCATTCATGGTGCTCATCCCGGCAAGAATGCCGAATCCGTAGCCCACCAGCATTACACCGCCCATCTTGACAGCCGCAGAAACGATCGCCGTACTGCCAATTTCAGACAGTTTGTGGAAATCAAATTCCAGTCCAATGTGGAACAGAATGATTACCACGCCGATCTCGCTCCAGGTCTCCACAGACGCCGTGCTTTCTATGTTCATAAAGAGCGGGAAGTTAGGCCCGATAAGAAAACCCGCGACAATATAACCCAGGATAGTAGGTATCCGGATCTTTCTGAACACAATCGTTACAAGAGCGGCCGTGGTCAGCATTATTGCAAGGTCAACTATAAGCTGAGGAACTTCCATTCAGTATTTCCTTTACGGTTTTTAGATTTTTCTGATGTATCTTTCAGCAGCGATATGGCGGCCGCGGCTATCCATAATTCAGGGCTTTGCGTATCTTTTTCCAGCCGGGCATGTACGCATCCATCATGGCATAGAAACGCGGACCGTGATCCGGCACCACAGTATGCACTAACTCGTGCAGAATAACGTAATCAAGCTCCGCATCACTTCTGGTTGCCAGCATGAGGCTGAGGTTTATGTGATGCGTTCTCGTATTGCAGCTCCCCCAGCGAGTATGCATGTCACGCACAGTCCAGCCGTTGCAGTGCAAACCAGTAATCTCCTCTATCTCAGGAAGCCTCCCGGCGATGCGCCTTTTAAGATCAGCCCGCCTCGCCTCTTTCTCCGCTCTGTCTGCAGGCTCGGGATGCGCCGCCGCCTTTGCGCGCACCCTTGCGCTCGTTCTGTCGATCCAGTCGCGGCGGCTCCTTACAAACTCAGCAATCGCGCGATCCGTCGTAAAGTAAGGGGCGCTGATGACCACTCGGCCATCCGGCTCCTTGATACGCATATTCATTCTTTTAATACGCTTTCTGGTCAGTTCGACCTCAAGCCCGTCTATATATATTTTTTTAGCCATACATAGTTATTGTAGCATAACTCTACATTCTATTTCTGTTGAGAAAGTGAAACAGGACCAGCTTTCGTACCAAGCCATTACTTTTCAGCACATGCCGATGCCCTTCAGCACAGACCGACGACCTTCATCACAGACCGATGTTTCAACTCAGACCGACGTCCTTCATCGCATACTGAGGCCTTTCTGCGAAGCATGATCGCCCTGGCTTATCGACCGCCCAGGCTTTGGTATTCTGAGACTTGATTTTACTGCCATTTCTACCATAGACTATGAATCAGAGCTCATTGACCATAGGCCTGAGGCCGTCAAGCAGCAAGATGACTGTGTTAGCTAACAGGCATCAATTCAGTTTTTCAAAGGAGGTAGCATTATGCTGGCAGTATGTTATCCAAGATGCAGCACGTGTAAAAAAGCAATAAAGTGGCTCGAAGCCAACGGTCTCGAATTCACTTACAGAGATATAAAGGAAGATAATCCGTCAGAAGCGGAACTCAGGAAGTGGCACGAAGCCAGTGGGCTCCCGCTGAAAAGATTCTTCAATACAAGCGGGCTGCTATATAAGGAGATGAAACTGAAGGACCGTCTCCCTGACATGAGCGAAGATGAGCAGTTTGCCCTGCTCGCAAGCGACGGGATGCTGGTAAAGAGGCCTCTGCTGGTGGCAGACGACAAAGTACTCGTGGGCTTCAGAGAAGCAGAATGGGCCGGTGCTCTCAAATAGTCGCGCTTAAATAGTATTCTGAGGCCTGCCTTTAGGGGTGTAAAGTAAAAATCAAGCTAAACTGCACAGTGTTGAACTCAAAAAAAGGAATGTTGAGAATTCTTCTACATGATTCTCGAAATATGCCATTTTATGTAGAAAAAAACGCACCTATCTGTTTATGCATGAGTATTCATGTGTGTTTTCAAGGCTGAATCGGGATTTAAAGGTTTTTTTACTTTACGATAACCCATAAAGAACCATTATCAGATCGATGATATGATAATCTCACAGAATATATGTCTCTTGCCTTGCGTTTTTTTCTACATAAAAAACGGAAATCCCGGATTCTATGTAGAAGATTTTTTTCCATTCCTTTTCGCATGTCAGTTTGGGATAGTTTTTTGTATATATATATACAGTTATCTAAATACTTATTAATGAGCCCTTGGAAAGATTTGAAGAAATCCCAGAAGGCTTTAATTCTTCGTAAAAAAGGCCGCCCGATTGTCCGGACGGCCAAACTATTTGTCAGATTATCTGAGGATTACTTCCAGCAGTCTACCTTGTCTTCGGAAAGTCCGATGTTTGCAGCCTTGAAGTGAGGTGCCTTGCCTTCCTTCTTCTGCTTTGTGTAGTCGTCGAGTGCCTTTACAGCCACGCCGCCGAGGATCGCGATGGAAGGAATGTTGCATACTACCATGAGTCCCTGGAACATGTCAGCTGTATCCCATACCAGTCCTGCGCTCGAGATAGCTCCGAGGAATACGAGAGCGATAGCGATCACTCTGAAGATAGTGACCTCTGTCTTAGTCATATCTCTCTTGAGGATGAACGCGAAGCAGCCCTCGCAGTATGAGTAGTTGCCGATCAGTGTTGTGAAGGCAAACAGTGTCATCGAGATAGCGATGAATACAGGACCGAAGCTTCCGAGCGATGTCTTGAGGCATGTCTGTACGTAGCCTGCAGCGTTTGCTCCGCCGTCATCGAGCACGTAGTCTGCCGGGTTTACTCCCATTGTGGACAGGCACATGAATGCTGTCGCGGAGCAGATCAGCAGTGTATCGATGAATACGGACAGTGTCTGAACGAGTCCCTGCTTGACAGGATGCACTACGTCAGCCTTGGCAGCAGCGTTAGGTGCGGAACCCATACCAGCTTCATTGGAGTAAAGACCTCTCTTGAGTCCCCACATGATCACCGATCCGGTGAATCCTCCAAAGATAGCCTGGAAGTCGAATGCTGTGCTGAAGATGAGTCCGAACATTGGTCCGAAGTT
>ODAI010180010.1_pt1 | contig 13417 bp, 15 predicted proteins | sample 1539321 | NCBI WGS metagenome assembly ODAI01 (sample SAMN02144231, study PRJEB22623) | gut metagenome | biome: sheep rumen | host: Ovis aries | place: New Zealand
ACGGAAGCCTCCGAGAGCGTGAGTTCTTTCACGTCCTTGCGGAAGTACTTTCTGGATGCGGCCTGAACGCCATATGTTCCGGCTCCCAGATTGATCGTGTTAAGATAGTTTTCCAGAATACGGTCCTTGGCAGCCTTTTTTGATCCGAGGTCCTTTGTCAGCTTTTCCTCGAGCTGGACTGCAAGGACCTGCTCCTGGAACTTTCGCTTGACCCGGTCAATCAGAGTCTGCTCCTGCGTCCAGGTCGTGAAGACATTGTTCTTAAGCAGCTGCTGGGTGATGGTACTCGCTCCCTCCGTGAACTTGAAGCGGTTTTTTATTCCGACGTACAGGGCACGGATGATACCCTTGGCGTCGATTCCGTTGTGCTGATAAAAACGACCGTCTTCGACGGCGACCACGCCTTTCTGAAGGTATTCCGGTACATCGTCGAGAGCAACGGAGATACGGTTCGAGTTGGATGTGGTCAGTTTCTGGAGTTGATTTCCCTCAGAATCATAAATGAACGTAGCAAAACCGCTCGGCGCAATATTTACTGAAGCGATATCAGGCGTGTTGGCTATGATACCGCTGAATATGCCGAACGTTCCGAAAGTCGATACGATTATGACGGATACGAAGAGCACTACAAGCAGGCGGAGGAGAATAACTCCTACGCGCTTTTCGATTTCCTGAGAATATGACTCATAGAGTTCTTCTTTTCTTTCTATATTATCTCTTGTATAATTCATGCCATTATTATAAGAAAAATAATCTGAGAATGCAACTTAAACATCCCAAGGGACCCTTGCACACTTCCCCTCTTGTAAAGTAAAATGAGAACATGAGTGATTATAAAACAATCCGCACAGACGGACAAGGCGAGATAATTGAAAAAAAATCAAGATTCATCGGAGAAGTGCACTATGCGAAGGATCTTTCCGAGGCAGAGAGTTTCCTTACTGCGGCAAGAAAGAAATATTATGATGCGAGGCATCACTGCTTCGCATGTATCGTAGGTGCGCCGGGAACACCCGATGAGATACTGCGTTCCAATGATGACGGCGAACCGGGAGGGACGGCCGGAAAGCCGATGCTCGAAGTGCTGACAGGCGAGGGATTGCACTACGCGGCAGCAGTCGTTACGAGATATTTCGGCGGAACACTTTTGGGGACAGGCGGTCTTGTGAGGGCTTATACGGCTGCAGTGCGTGCGGCAGTGGAAAATGCGGATATCATAACTGTTATTCAGGGATTCCGCCTGAGCTATCGCGTGACCTATCCTCAGGCCGGCAAGCTCCAGTATGTGTATGCAAAGGAGCAGCTGCCTCAGCCGGATATTGAGTACGGTCAGGATGTGGTCATGCATGTGCTGGTACCGGGGTATATGCTCGATAAGATCAGGAAGCTCACTGTGGAAATGACAGACGGGCAGGCCAGACTTGAGGGAGAAGAGCCGTGTGAATATACTATATGATTTATAGAATCAAATGTATACGGGGGCTGTCACATAAGGGCAGTTCCATTGCTTTACACAGCAGACATAAGTAGTGCCTGCTCGTGATAGCGATGGTGCCTTCATGTGACAGCCCCCGGCTGTCTTTAGATATAATTGTGTTAATGTATGATCTGACGTTTATGCAGTGCCGGAGCAGGTGTAAATTCGTCCCTGTCTCGCTGCTGCGATGCGCTCAGATCAGCATTTTTCCGGCTCCGGGAAATCTTCGCCGTGTGTATCGACTGTCATGGATTTGATGACCTGGTCGACTCTCGGGCGATCTCTGAAGTCTGTTCTGGCAGTCGCGATTTTATCGACAACATTCATACCTTCCGTAATCTTGCCGAATGCAGCGTACGCGCCGTCGAGATGCGGTGCGTTTGCATGCATAATAAAGAACTGGCTCCCCGCGGAATTCGGGTTCATAGCGCGTGCCATGGAAAGAACGCCGGCGGTATGCTTCAGATTGTTCTGGAAGCCGTTCTGGGAGAATTCACCCTTGATGCAGTAACCCGGTCCGCCCATGCCTGTGCCGTCAGGACATCCGCCCTGGATCATGAAGCCGGGAATAACACGGTGGAAGATAAGACCGTTATAAAAGCCTTTATTGATCAGGCTGATAAAATTATTGACTGTGTTCGGCGCAATTTCCGGATAGAGTTCGGCTTTCATTACGCTGCCATCTTTCATTGTGATTGTAACAATCGGATATGTCATGGTTATGACCTCTTTTCTCATATGTTTTATAGTTGAACAGAAATATTATAGCGTGATTGAATCAAGTTGGCAAGTGGTAGCGAATCGCGCGAGATTGTACGCACGATGAAGCCAAATTTCACTTTGCGCGCGTATCATAGGCTCTCGTCACGAGTATTACGCGATTAAGAATAAAATCCGAAAAGTGGTTGTGTACGTCTTTCGGTAAACGTGTTATAATTTTTAGTTACATGAAAATACAAGGAAAAGGAACGCGTTATGGAAACGATTGAGACATTCAGCCCCGAAGAGACGTATATGCTCGGGAAAAAGATCGGAGAGGCTGCCTGTCCGAATACTGTGTATGCCCTGAACGGGGATCTTGGTGTCGGTAAGACGGTGTTCACACAGGGACTTGCTGCCGGACTGGGCATTGATGAGCCGGTTACGAGTCCGACTTTCACCATTCTTCAGAATTATGACGGTGGACGTCTGCCGTTTTTCCACTTTGATGTATATCGGATCGGTGACATCGAAGAGATGGATGAGATCGGGTACGATGACTGCTTTTTCGGCGGAGGCGTAAGTCTCGTTGAATGGGCGGAAATAGTGGAAGAGATTCTTCCTGAGAATACCGTTTACATTACAATCGAGAAAGATCCCGAAAAGGGATTTGACTACAGAAAGATCACAGTGCAGAACTCGGAGGAACGGTCATGAAGATAATTGCATTGGATTCATCAGGGCTGGTTGCTTCCGTGGCAGTCCTGGAAGACGGGATACTGCTTGCTGAGTATTCCGTAAATTATAAGAAAACGCACTCGCAGACACTCCTGCCCATGTTAGATGAGATAGCGGGCATGACAGAACTGGACAAAACATCAATCGATGCGATCGCTGTGGCAGCGGGGCCGGGCTCCTTTACCGGTCTTCGAATCGGCTCAGCGACGGCTAAAGGACTCGGCCTTGCGCTCGGAAAGCCGATCATCGAGGTGCCGACGCTTGCCGGCATGGCTTATAATCTGCCATACGCTGCCGGGCTTGTGTGTCCTGTCATGGATGCGAGAAGGCAGCAGGTATACAACGGCATATATCGTTTCGAGGGCGCGGTACTTAAGACAGTCATCGATCAGCGTCCTATCGCAGCAGCGGATCTGATCAGAGAGCTGAATGAGATGGATCCGGATCTGACAGATGCAGGCGTGATCTTTCTCGGTGACGGTTCCTATGTTGTGGAGCCGTATGCAAAGGAGAATCTGAAGATACCCTTCAGCTTTGCGCCCGCTCATCTTGCACGGCAAAGTGCGGGAGCGGTAGGTGCGCTTGCGATGCAGCTCTTTAAGCAAGGCAAATATGTAAGGGCGGAGGAACACGCACCGATTTACCTGCGTAAGTCTCAGGCTGAGCAGGAGAGAGAAAGAGCGCTTGGCAATTCGAATGCAGGGTGCTGATTGGCTGATAGCAGGATTTGAAAAGCAGCCGGCGCAGATTGGTTGTCACAGAAAATGCTTGAGAGGATAAACATAATTTTCCGTGATGACAGGTAAAATGACAGTAGAGCATAGAGGCAATTGGGATGATTATCAGAGAGATGGCATTTGACGACATTTCCCAGGTGGCGGAGATAGAGAGGGAGAACTCTCTGACGCCATGGGATGAGAACGGGTTGCTTACGTATCTGCTTCGCAACGACACCCTTTTTCTGGTCGCTTCGGATCCGTTCGAGGGTGGTGAGACCGCTGATGAGGAAGACTACGTCGAGCCTCATATTTACGGGTACATCGGTCTTCTGATGGTGCCCTGGGAGGCGGACATAACAAATATCACGGTCCGGAAAGAGGAGAGAAACCGCGGAATAGGCATGCGGCTCCTCACGGAGATGATCAGGAGATGTCCGGAGCACGGCGTTTCCGTGATTCATCTTGAGGTCAGGGAGAGCGGAGCTCCGGCGAGACATCTGTACGAAAAGACGGGCTTTAAGGTCGACGGTATTCGAAAAGGCTATTACACGATGCCGACGGAGGATGCGGTCCTTATGACTCTAAGGTTACCGGGTGCTCCCGAGTATTGACTAAAACTTTAAGGAAAACCGGAATTGAAATTATTGCTTAAGCAGGGTATCGCCCGGGGCGGTACTAATAAAGATTTCGATGAAGCGTACTAAATCATTGTGATGCAGGAAGTTTTAGCTGTTTGTAAAAATATTGTCTTATGCAGTCACAGGCGAAAGGAGGAATTATATGCTTGACATCAGCCTGCTGGGGACAGGCGGCATGATGCCGCTTCCTCGAAGATGGGTAACATCGTGTATTATGAGATATAACGGCGCGAGCGTTCTCATTGACTGCGGAGAGGGAACCCAGGTCGCACTGCGGGAGAAGGGATGGTCTTTTAAGCCGGTCAATACGATCCTGATTACGCATTTTCACGCGGATCACATAGCAGGTCTGCCCGGCTTTCTCCTGACGATGGGAAATGCCGACAGGACCGATCCTGTGACGGTCATCGGGCCGAAAGGAATGGGAAGGATCCTGAACGCAGTCCGGGTGATTGCGCCGGAGCTGCCATTTGAACTGAAATGTGTGGAAATAGAGGGGAATGAGCAGACATTTGCCATCGATGACATGAACGTGACGGCATTCCGCGTTAATCACAACATTACCTGCTACGGTTACGAGATTGCTATCCGAAGAAAAGGCCGCTTTGATGTGGACCGCGCACGTGCGGAAGGAATTCCGATCAGATTTTGGAATCCTCTCCAGAAGGGACAGACTATCGAATATGAGGGCCGCACGCTGACGCCTGAAATGGTGCTCGGCAGTGCAAGAAAAGGACTTAAGGTCGTCTATACGACGGACACAAGACCTACCAGGTCGATCCGCGAGCATGCGGAGGGGGCAGATCTGCTGATCTGCGAAGGAATGTACGGCGAACCTGATTCGGATGTCAAGGCAAGAACACACAGACATATGACGATGCAGGAGGCAGCGGAGATAGCCAGACAGGCACAGCCGAAGGAAATGTGGCTCACACATTACAGCCCGTCTCTTGTGAAGCCTGAATTGTTCATGGACTCGGTCAGAAGTGTTTTTCCCCGGGCGATCGCAGCGAAGGATGGGCAGGAAATGACGCTGCTGTTCGAGGAAGAATAATGCCCGGCGGATTGTGCATAAGCGTTAAGTTAGAACTGAGGCTTTAATCTCTGACGCGGGTCTGCATCCCATGTCAGAGACAAGTTTTATTTTGCGCATTCATCTCACGACTTAAGTCACGAGAATTGTGCGTCAGAGATTAAATATCGGAGATATAGAATGGCACATATAGATATACTTGCAATAGAGAGCTCCTGCGATGAGACTGCGGCCGCAGTCGTTCGTGACGGGAGAGAGGTGCTTTCCAATGTGATCTACACCCAGATCGCCATGCACACTGTTTACGGCGGTGTCGTGCCGGAGCTTGCTTCCCGCGCGCATATAGAAAAAATCAATTATGTGGTGCAGAAAGCGCTGGACGATGCGGGAAAAACACTGGATGATATAGACGCGGTGGCAGTGACGTACGGGCCGGGACTCGTCGGCGCGCTCTTAGTCGGCGTGGCTGAAGCGAAGGCAATCGCCTGGGCTGCAGATAAACCGCTGATCGGGGTACATCACATAGAAGGACACATCTGCGCTAACTATATAGAGCATCCTGATTTGAAGCCTCCTTACCTCGGATTGATTGTATCCGGGGGACATACGCATCTGATTATCGTTGAGGACTGGGCGAAGTTCAGGATCCTCGGAAGAACGGTGGACGATGCGGCGGGTGAGGCATTTGACAAAGTTGCGCGTGCGATTGGGCTCGGCTATCCGGGCGGTCCGAAGATCGATAAGGTATCAAAGGAAGGCAATCCGAACGCGATCGTCTTCCCGAAGGCCAAGGTCAACGGATCTGAGTACAATTTCAGTTTTTCCGGTCTGAAAAGCGCTGTGCTGAACTATCTCAACCATGCTCAGATGAAAGGTGAGGAGGTCAATAAAGCCGATCTCGCAGCAAGTTTCCAGAAGTCTGTGGTGGATGTTCTCTGTGAACATACCGTGCAGGCTGCGAAGGAGCACCATATAACAGAGGTGGCTCTGGCCGGCGGCGTTGCCTCGAACAGCGCGCTGAGAGCCGGGCTTGCGGAGGCATGTGAAAAGAACGGGCTGAATCTGTCCGTACCGTCGCCTGTCTACTGTACGGACAATGCTGCCATGATCGGTGTGGCTGCATTCCACGAGTATGAGGCGGGAACAAGAAGCGGATGGGATCTGAATGCGGTCCCCAATCTGAAGCTGGGTGAACGATGACTGTTGACGCAGAAGAATCCTGAATCTCAATATGCTCTGTCGGCTTATGCTTAGGCACGGCGGATCGCAGACGTGCGCAGTGGAAGGCGCTGACGCGCCGCGCATGTCGCGGCAAGAACGCTGAGGCGTTCTTGAAGACAATGAGCATCAATTATCGAAGGAGAATGATATGAATATATGCGCAATTGTGCTTGCTGCAGGTAACGGAAAGCGTATGGGGGCGGACATCCCGAAACAGTTCCTGAAGATTAACGGAGAATATATTCTGACAAAAACTCTCAGGGTCTTTCAGGAGAGTTCTGTTATCTCAGATATCGTGCTTGTGACGGGGGAGGAGTGGATTGACTTCTGTCATGATGAAATCGTCGGGAAGGAAGGCTTTTCCAAAGTCCGTCACATTATTATAGGCGGAAAGGAGCGCTATGATTCCTCCTATGCAGGAATTCTTCAGTGCCCGAATTCGGATTATGTTTTTATACATGACGCCGCAAGGCCGTATATCACGGAAGAGATTCTTATAAGGACAGCCGAGGAGGTTCAGAAACATCTTGCAGTGGCAGTGGGGGTGCCCTCGAAGGATACAATCAAGATCGTCGATGATGACGGCTTTGTGACCGATACACCTCTGCGGAAGAATGTGTGGAACATACAGACACCTCAGGCTTTCTCCTACAGCCTGATTCGCGCAGCGTATGAAATCATGCTTGAGGAGGGCATGCAGGGTATAACCGATGACGCTATGGTCGTCGAGGCATCTAAACTTTCCCGTGTGAAGCTGGTCATGGGAGCTTACACAAATATAAAGATTACAACGCCGGATGATTTGAAATGAGATGAAAAGGAAATCCTGAGGTGAGTTGAAAAGACAACTTTGAGGTGAAATGAGAAGGAAATCCTGAGGTAAGCTAAAAAGATAACTCTGAGGTGAAATGAGAAGGTAATCTGAAGAAGATGAGAAGATAATTTGAAGTAAGACGAAAAACATGCGCAAGGAGCTGTCACATCAAGGCAGTGCCGCCTAAGTATCGCAGACATATACATATACCGTCTGCAATAATGCGGCACACCTTAATGTGATATGCTCCTTTTTTGTGCGACCTTCTGACAGTAAAAAAGAAACGAACAGCGAAGAAGCAGACGTGAAAATAATAAGGAAATATAGTCTAAAATTGCCAAAAGATTACACATGTGATATGATGTTAATAGTATAAAATTGCCAAAAAAGGAGGAGATAAAATGTCCACTAAAGTATATGATTGTATTTCCAAAATCGGTGATACGATCGAAGAGAACAAAGACTTTCTGACAGATCTGGACCGTGAGATCGGTGACGCCGACCATGGAGTCAACATGGCGCGTGGCTTTCATGCGGTGGTCGAGAAGATTCCGAAGGATGACGCCAACATTGGTGCTGTCCTGAAGAAAACCGGCATGACGCTGCTCTCAACAGTCGGCGGAGCGTCCGGACCGCTTTACGGTACTGCTTACATGGAAGCCGGAAAAGTCATGGCAGGAAAGACAGAAATGACCGCTGAAGACTTCTCCGCTATTCTTAAGGCTGCCATAGCAGGCATTCAGAAGCGAGGGAAAGCTATCCGCGGTGAGAAGACCATGCTTGACGCGCTTATACCGGCATCAGAAATCTTTGATGAAAAAATAGCCGGAGGATCGGATATTGTAACAGCTCTTAATGCTGCGTGCGAGGAAGCGGAAAAAGGCATTGAGTATACAAAGACGATCCGGGCAACAAAGGGACGCGCAAGCTATCTGGGAGACCGCAGTATCGGACATCAGGATCCCGGTGCGACGTCCGCAACACTGACACTTGAGACGATCCGTGATTTCCTGAAGGAGGAGTAATTGCTGATATGGTTGGAATAGTTATCGTATCACACAGTCCGAAGATAGCGGAAGGTATCAGAGACCTGGCACTTGAGATGGCACAGGGATATGAGGGGCTATACTGTGCCGCAGGTCTTGAAGACGGTACGATCGGAACAGACGCTGTTCGCATAATGGAAGCAATTCAGGATGCTGATGCAGGGGACGGCGTTGTTGTTCTGGCCGATCTCGGCAGCGGTATCATGAGCGCCGAGATGGCTATTGATATGCTTGACGGAAGTGTGAAAGTACAGATTGCTGATGCTCCGATCGTGGAGGGAGCAATACTTGCGGCAGTGGAAGCTTCAGCCGGCGGGACATTTGAGCATGTCCTGGAGGAGACGGAGAAGACCAGAGGACTCAGCAAACTATAAGCATTTGTAGTGAAATGAACGAATTGTTAATCTTTTAGGTGGAACCGAAACTGTTCCGTATGAACAGGTTTTTATAAAGGAGGAATTATCATCATGAAGAAACTGATTAACGAGATCGACAATATCGTCGATGAAATGCTTGATGGCATGACCGCTGCGTATCCTAACTATGTTAAGCGTCTTGAAGGTCTGGATGTTCTTGTTCGTGCAGGCGGTTCCGAGGGAAAGGTCGCTCTGGTATCCGGCGGCGGCAGCGGACATGAGCCGGCACACGGCGGCTTTGTAGGCAAGGGAATGCTGGATGCCGCTGTTGCGGGTGCTGTCTTCACATCCCCCACACCGGATCAGGTCTATGAGGCGATCAAGGCTGCTGACGGCGGTAAGGGCGTTCTTCTTGTAATCAAGAACTACACAGGCGATGTTATGAACTTTGAGATGGCTGCCGATATGGCTCGTGATGAGGATATCGAAGTAGATCAGGTCATTGTTGCGGACGACGTCGCTGTTGAGAACAGTACATGGACGACGGGACGTCGCGGTATCGCCGGCACGATCTTCGTACATAAGCTTGCAGGTGCCTGCGCTGAAGCCGGCGGATCTCTTGCTGATGTAAAACGCATCGCAGAGAAAGTCATTGCAAATGTTCGCTCCATGGGTATGGCCGTCGATGCCTGCACAGTTCCCGCAGCGGGCAAGCCGAGCTTTGATCTGGCAGAAGATGAGATCGAGATCGGTATCGGTATTCACGGCGAGCCGGGCGTAAATCGCGAAAAAATGAGTTCTGTCAATGAAATCTCCGATAAACTTCTGGATAAGATTTTTGCAGAAGGAATTTATAATGCAGGAGATGAAGTGGCTGTTATGGTGAACGGCATGGGCGGAACGCCTCTCATGGAACTCTTTGTTGCCAATAAGCATGTTCATGAAGTTCTTGCTGACAAGGGCATCAAGATATACAAGACACTCGTAGGCAATTACATGACCTCTCTGGATATGGAAGGTTTCTCCATCACTCTGCTTAAGCTGGATGATGAGCTCAAGACGTACCTGGATGCACCGGCTGATACACCGGCGTTTGTTCAGGTATAATCTCAGACGCAGCTTTATTGAAAAGCTGCGTTCATGAAATGTTTTGCAGTACGTAAGCATATTCAAGAACTGATTAAAAGCATAAAAAAGGGAATCCTGTTTACTTCAGGATTCCTTTTTTTGTCTTATCCCATCCATTTGATCTTCGACTCTGTTCCGGCCTTGATCCTCTGAATGTTTTCTCTGTGGCGATACACGATGAAGAGCCAGAGGCAAAGCAGGCAGATGGTAATATGAATCGGGTTATGCACGAAGATGGCACTTGCAAGTACTTCAGCTCCTACGGAAGTCATGCTGGACACCGATACCATTCGGCAGGCATAGAGAACTGCGAAGAATACGATGACCGGGAAGAAGAACTGCCAGAACCAGCTGTGGTTCACAAAGATGGCCAATCCGAGAAAATACCCGAATGTTGTTGCAACAGCCTTACCGCCCTTGAAATTGGCGAAGACCGGGAAGCAATGGCCCAGACAACAGGCAAGCCCCGCAAAGGGAATTGCCGGCTTATAAATGAACCATGCCACACACATAGCCATTACGGCCTTTGATACGTCGAGGAGCGTTACGATGACTCCTGCGGGTTTTCCGAGGACTCTGCCGGCATTGGTGGCACCGAGATTTCCGGAACCGTACTGTCTGATGTCCTTGTGATAGAAAACTTTGCCGATTACGAGCGCCCATGAAATGGAACCGAACAGATAACTGATCAGCATGATGATTATCACTTTAAGCATAATATCCTCCCGTAGCTTCAGTCAGCGTTCTTAAATACCTGAGCGTTCTTGATGAAATACTCAATTCCGGAGTAAACTGTTGTTGCGACAATGATGACAATACATGCGAGATTGAGCCAGGCAGGTATGTTCAGCATCATAAGGCAGAGACATACCATTGTGGAAGCAGTTTTGACTTTACCGGACCATGCGGCGGCGATTACAAGCCCCTGTTCAACAGCGACAAGTCTCATGCCGGATACCGCGAATTCGCGGAAAAGCACGATAGCGAGAGCCCAGCCGGGCATCTGTCCGCATTCTACGAACCAGCACATTGCGGACAGCACGAGAACTTTATCAGCGAGCGGATCCATAAACTTTCCGAAGTTGGTTATCTGATTATAGTGTCGTGCAATGTAACCGTCGAGTGTGTCTGTAAGACTGGCGATGATAAAGACGCCAAGAGCCCAGTAGCGGCAACTCGGAAATCCTGCATACAGAACCCCGAGAAATACCGGAATCAGGGCCATTCTCAGTAGAGTTAGTTTGTTAGCAGTTGTCATACTCAATTCCTCCGTTAGAAACAGGAAAAGACCGCGCTAAGATCGGATCTTGAGCGCGGTCTGATCTTGAATCCAGTTAATCAATATTTCGTGTCGCCACGACATTAATTCCTGTACCGACGACATCGGCAATTATTATATCACCAATACGTACAGGTGCGTCAACACAAACATCATCGATTGCCTTCATGCATTCAAAAATTTTATCTTTTGGTATGTCTCCTGCGGTCTTGACGGAAACTCTGTGCTTTGTGCCGCCTTTGACCACGACCGTTGAAGTGACTGTTCTCTCAGGATGAATAACTTCCTTGCGTGCATATCTGTCACCGATTGCACATGTATTTCCCGCTATAGAAAGGATTTCACTGCCTTCAAGTTCAACAGTGATTTGGCAGCCCATCGGGCAGCCAATGCATGTAATTTCTCTTTTTTCCATGTTATTCTGCCTCAATCTTTATTGTGATGGTCTTAAGGTCCTCTTTACCCTGAAGTTTCTTCTTCTGCAGAATGACCTGTTCCATCTCACCGGGTGCGAGTATTCTCTTCTTTGCGTGATGGATTCGCTCGTCATCCAGATAAACACTTACGAAAGAATTCTTGTATACTGCTCCGACACGGAAACGCACGGTGAGCAGGTCGTCCATTCTGTCGATATTGACGGTTGAAGGAACGGTGTAGCGTGCTCCGTCGGTGGCTTTGATAGTTACAACGTGATCGGTATCTTTATCCTGTCTGCCTTCCAGAACATATTTCGCGGCGTTCTCGCCGGCTTTGGCCGCTTCTTCGGAAACATAGTCGACAAGATCGTGGACATGGAGGACGTTGCCGCAGGCAAATATTCCGTCGACGCTCGTCTCGAGACTCTCCTTGACTTCCGGACCGTTTGTAATGCGGCTCATCTTGATACCGGCCTTGTTAGAAAGTTCGTTTTCGGGAATCAGTCCGCAGGAGAGCAGAAGAGTATCGCAGGTATAGCGCTCTTCGGTTCCCGGGATCGGTTTTCCTGTGTTGTCTACTTCGGCAATAGTCACGGCCGAGATGTGCTCTTTGCCTTCTATATCGACAACTGTGTGTGAAAGTTTCAGCGGAATGCCGTAGTCATCCAGGCACTGAACGATATTTCTCTTTAATCCGCCGGAGTAGGGCATGAGTTCCGCAACGACCTTGACGATTGCTCCTTCGAGTGTCATACGTCTTGCCATAATGAGACCGATATCGCCGGATCCGAGGATAACTACCTCACGGCCGGGCATGTAGCCTTCGATATTAACGAGTCTCTGTGCGGTTCCTGCCGAGAAGATTCCTGCAGGACGGAAGCCCGGAATGTTGAGAGCGCCCCTCGGACGTTCGCGGCATCCCATCGCAAGAATTACTGCTTTTGCCTGGATCTGATAGAGTCCGTCAATACGGCTCATCGCTGTTACGATAAGGTCTTCGGTGATATCCATGACCATCGTGTTAAGTCTGTATTCGATCTTCTCCTCGAGGACCTGCTCGATAAAGCGGTATGCATATTCCGGTCCGGTCAATTCTTCTTTGAATGTGTGCAGACCGAATCCGTTGTGGATGCACTGATTCAGAATACCGCCGAGCTCGTGATCTCGCTCGAGTATCAGGATTGATTGTATGCCTGCTTTTCGTGCGGAGACTGCAGCCGCAAGGCCTGCCGGTCCGCCGCCGATAATGACTATATCATATGTAATCATGCTTCGCCTCCGTTTTTACCCTTGGTCCTTTCAAGTACGATATTGCTGCGTCCGCCGCTCTTTGTGATTTCTTCCATGGGGATTCCGAGTTCGCGATTAAGAATCTCCATTACACGAGGTGAGCAGAAGCCTGCCTGACATCTTCCCATACCTGCACGGGTTCTGCGCTTGACTCCGTCGAGACTGCGGGCACCCAGCGGTCTGTGAATTGCATCAAGGATTTCTCCTTCGGAGATCGATTCGCAACGGCAGATGATATTGCCGTACGCCGGCTTCTCTTTGATCAGTTCAGCTCTGTCTTCAAAGCTTAATTCCTGAGGGTTCAGTATACCTTTTCTCTTTGAGATCCAGTTTTCCTTTTCGGTGAGCTCCATCTTTTCCTTCATCATCTGACCGACATACTCGCCGATAGCGGGACAGGATGTAAGTCCGGGCGATTCAATGCCCGCGCAATCGATAAAGTGCGGAGCATCTTCGACCTCTTTGATGATGAATTCATGGTGAGCCTCGTGGGCTCTCAGGCCGGCAAAGGATGTGATGACTTTCCTGAGCGGAAGATCTCTTACGTGTGCACCGGCTTTTGC
>ODAI012537216.1_pt1 | contig 13417 bp, 14 predicted proteins | sample 1539321 | NCBI WGS metagenome assembly ODAI01 (sample SAMN02144231, study PRJEB22623) | gut metagenome | biome: sheep rumen | host: Ovis aries | place: New Zealand
CCCGAGACACCGATAAACAGGGCGTTTCTGATGTGGTGCAGGTGAGATGCCTATGTCACTTTGGCGACATAGGCATCTCACTTTGGCGACATAGGCATGTCGCAGGTGGTGACATAGGCATCTCGCCAAAGTGACATAGGCATGTCGCCAGAGTGACATGGGCATGTGGCGGCGGCGACATAGGCATCGCGCGAAGTTGACATAGGCATCGGGCGGTGGTGAGATGGGCATCTCGCCAAAGTGACATGGGCATATGGCGGCGGTCTGTTGCATAAGATCCCGTGGGGCAAGTGAAATGCGCTTGGATGCCATCCTTCCAACGAATGGTTCAGGAGTTTTGACGAGTGGCGGCCAGCAGTCCGAAGGGGGCTTTCAGGCGTGATATTCCCTTCGGCAGGCGATGTGTCGGATGTTTTGGTCATAAAAAAACTGTGCAAGTTGACGGTTTTGTCTTGCACAGTTTTTGTTTTGATGTAAAGTCACTCAAGTTGGCATTGGGGCATTACGCATGCTGCTTCTCTGCAATGGCTTTCTTGATGAGTCCTTCTAGCTCGTCGCACAATTCAGGATTGTCTTTGAGCAAGTCGCGTGCGGCATCACGCCCTTGTGCCAAGCGTGTTCCGTTGTATGAGAACCAGCTTCCGCTCTTTTGAATGATGCCGTATTCGACGCCCAGGTCAAGCACTTCGCCAACTTTTGAGATGCCTTCTCCGAACAAGATGTCGAATTCGCACTTGCGGAACGGCGGCGCCACTTTGTTTTTGACGATTTTCACTTTGGTCAGGTTGCCCAAGACCTCGTCGCCGTCTTTGATTGAAGTGCTTTTTCGGATGTCTACCCTCACGCTGGCATAGAATTTTAGGGCATTTCCGCCTGTTGTGGTCTCTGGATTGCCGAACATCATTCCGATTTTCTCGCGCAATTGGTTGATGAAGATACAGGTGGTGTTGGTTTTGCTGATGGTTGAGGTGAGTTTTCTCAAGGCCTGGCTCATCAAGCGTGCTTGTAGCCCGACGTTGCTGTCGCCCATGTCGCCTTCGATTTCCTTTTTGGGTGTTAGGGCTGCCACGGAGTCGATGACGATCAGGTCTACGGCGCTTGAGCGAATCAGTTGCTCGGCGATGTCCAGTGCTTGTTCGCCGTTATCGGGCTGTGAGATCCACAGGTTTTCCACGTCAACGCCTAGTTTTTCGGCATAGAAACGGTCAAAAGCATGTTCTGCATCGATAAAAGCTGCTATTCCTCCTGCTTTCTGGGTCTCGGCGATGGCATGGATGGCGAGTGTTGTCTTGCCGGAACTCTCTGGCCCGAAGATTTCTATGATGCGTCCGCGGGGGTAGCCGCCGACACCCAGGGCGACGTCAAGTCCGAGGCTTCCCGTAGGGATGACCTCGATGTTTTCTACTGTCTCATCGCCCAATTTCATGATGGCGCCTTTGCCAAAGTCTTTCTCGATTTTCGACATGGCGGCTTGCAGTGCCTTGAGCTTTTCTTGCTGCGGGTTTTGTGCAGCAGCTTCTTCTGTGTTCTTTGCCATAAATAGTTAGGTTTTTATTTTATTTATAATTCCGCGTATTGTCTTGTCTTTAAAGTTCCAAGTCGGTGTCGAATACTTCGTGCCAGGGCAGTCCGTATTCGCCCAGTTTCTGCATGAAGGGGTCTGGGTCGAAGTCTTCTACGTTCCACACACCTGGCTTCTTCCACGTTCCTTGTAAATAGAGCATGGCGCCAATCATTGCCGGAACGCCTGTGGTGTAGCTGACGCCTTGCATGCCTGTCTCTTCGTAGGCAGCTTGGTGTGAGCAGTTGTTGTATATGTAGTAAGTGCGCTCTTTCCCGTCTTTTAGCCCGCGGATCCGGCAGCCGATGCTGGTCTGGCCGTCGTAGTTCTCGCCGAGGTCTTGTGGGTTGGGCAATACTGCCTTGAGGAATTGTAGCGGTACGATTTTCACCTTTTCTGTTCGTCCCGAGCCGTCAGCCAGTGGTGCCTCGTAGACGATTTCGTCGATGCGGCTCATGCCGATGTTCTGGATGACATCGAGATAGGTCAAATATTGTTGTCCGAAGGTCATCCAGAATCGTGCTTGACGGATGGTCGGGTAGTTCTTGACCAGTGATTCGAGTTCTTCGTGGTGCATCAAATAGCTCTCTCGCGGCCCGATATTGGGGTAGTTGAGCGATTGATGGATTTCCAGCGGTTGGGTTTCAATCCATTTTCCGTCTTTGTAGTACAGCCCTTTTTGTGTAATCTCGCGGATGTTGATTTCGGGGTTGAAGTTCGTGGCAAATGCCTTGTGATGGTTCCCAGCGTTACAGTCGACAATGTCCAAGTGTGTAATTTCGTCGAAATGGTGCTTTGCGGCGTAGGCGGTGAACACCGAGCAGGCGCCCGGGTCGAATCCGCAGCCCAGGATTGCGGTTAACCCGGCATCCTCAAACCGTTTTTTGTACGCCCATTGCCAAGAGTATTCAAAATGTGCCTCGTCTTTGGGCTCGTAGTTGGCGGTGTCCAGGTAGCTGCATCCGCAAGCCAAGCACGCTTCCATGATGGTCAAGTCCTGGTAGGGCAGAGCGAGGTTGATGACCAGCTCGGGCTTGAACTCGTTGAATAGTGTTTTCAGTTGTTCAACGTCGTCTCCATCCACCTGTGCCGTCCGGATGTTCGGATTGCCGATTCTTTTTACGATTTCGTCGCATTTTTCTTTGCGACGACTGGCAATCATAAATTCTGTGAACACCTCTGGATGTTGTGCAATCTTTACTGCTGCTACCGTTGCGACGCCGCCAGCGCCAATCATTAATACTCTGCTCATGATTTTAATTTGTTCTGTATTAAAAAATTGAAATGTATTGGAATATGCAAAAATACATTTTTCATTCGAGAATGCAAAATAAACGTCCTACTTTTTGGGCTTATTTTCGTCTTGTCGGCATAAAAAATGACGGGTGGCAAGTGTCTTGCATGGCTTCTCGCCCGTCATTTCCCATCAAGGCTGCCAGCCTTATGTGTGTAGTTCGTTGCTGCTGATGCCCAAGGCACTCATCAGCGAGTAGCCTAGGATTTCTTGTCTGAAATTTCCTCCTTGCACCGGTTGCATGGTGAAAATGGTGACGCGTTTGTTCTCGTCTACTTGCTGCATGGCAAGTCTTAAACGGTTTGTGATTTCGCCCTCTCCTGGAATGGCCATTACGCGTTGCACAGCCTTGTCGGCGCAAACCGTACGCACGATGTCGAGCAAAAGGTCGTCTTTGGTCACCAGTTCTTCCACAGCTACAGTTGTGAGCGAAAACTCCCCCAAGTTGTCTTTGAAGGCTTTTCCGTGAATGTCATTTTCATAGTTGGCGGGCCGGAAGTTTTCCAGCTGCTCCCGTCCTTTTTCATGCAGCAGCACGACTTGTGTGTCTCCGCAGCCTTCTCTGACGCCGCCGTCCAGCGCCACACAGTCGATCCAATGTGCCAAGTCTGCGGGTTGGATACGGCGTTCGAGCATCCGCTCGAAGTTCACAATCAGGTCAAAAGCGACGGAGTCGATGTAATCGGCATCGGCAATGATGACGTTTGGGCTCCATGTTGTTGTGTCTTGTTGTGTATTCATCCTGCAAAGTTACGCAAAATCCGTCATCCTGCCAAGTTATTCGCCTTGCTTTTCCATGAGAGGGGCCAATATCTCGGGCAGTTCAATGCGTCCGCAATCGATGTGCCCAAGTTTTTCTTGACCCTGTTCCGAGAGTTTGAAGTGCATCTGCCGCCGGTCGGTTTTACCCAGCGAGCGTTTGACTAGCTTTTTTCTCTCTACAGAGCCCAAGACTTTGGAGGCGTTGGAGGCGGTGAGCCCCAATTTTTCAGCGATTTCGGTTGATGTCATTGAACTTTCCTCGTTGAGCAAGCATAATAGCATGGCTTCGTTCAAGTTCAGGTCGAAAGCTTCCTGAAACATGTTTTCCAGTGAAGTGATGGCCCTGAAGAGGTCGCGTATTCTACAAATTTTCTGCTTTTCCATCTTGTTTTTTAATTTAAATGAACAAATTTACGTTGGATTTCTCTGCACGCTCCATGTAGGTTGCTACACCGCCGATGGTGACATTGTCCAGCAACTCCTCTTTCTGGATGCCCATCATGTCCATCGACATCTGGCAGGCTATGAATTCTACGCCGCTGTCAATGGCTTCTTGCCGTAGCTCCTCAAGTGAGTTGATGTGTTTTTTGCCCATGAGGTAGCGCATCATGCGGTCGCCCATTCCCAGCATGCTCATCTTGGAGAGGCTGAGCCTTTTCGAGTGTGACGGCAGCATCCAGTTGAACATCCGCCCGAAAATGTCCTTTTGAACTGCTGGCTTTCGTTCTTTTTTGATGACGTTCAGCCCCCAGAAAGTGAAGAAGATCGATACTTTTTTCCCCGTTGCCGCTGCTCCATTGGCAAGTACAAAGGTGGCAAGGGCCTTGTCCAGGTCGTCGCTGAACATGATGAGCGTTTTGCCGTCATTTGTTGTTGCGCAGGTCTGCCCGCCGTTTCCTTTCTCGATGATGACGGTGTGGTAGCCATTCTCACTTTGCCTGGAAACAAATTTATTGCCCGTCGATGTGCACCATGCCTCTGCATCACGCGAAAAGCCGGCGTCGGTGGCGACGACTTCTATCCGACTGCCTGCCTCTGCTGTATCCATGGCTTGTTTCAACTTCATGATGGGGCCGGGACACTGTAAGCCACATGCGTCAATGCGTATGGTTGACGTGGGCACGCATTGGCAGGGTGTTTGACAGGCTGCTGGTGTCTGTCTTTTGGCCTCGGTTTTCTGCATTGCCAAAGCATATATTTTATAGCCTCCTGAAAGGTTTTTCACATCGTAGCCATGTGCTTTCAAAATGCGTAGGGCGAGGTAGCCGCGTAGCCCAACGGCGCAGAAGATGACTACGGGCCGGTCGTCAGGAATCTCTGAAATTCGTTCTCGCAAGTCGTCGAGCGGGATGTTTTTTGCTCCTTCAATAGTGCCCATCTCAAATTCGGCCGGCGTACGTACGTCGAGTAGCGTGATAGCGCTTTTATCCATCCGGTTGAGCTCTCGCCACGTCAAGGTTGGCATTTCGCCGCTGATGATGTTGGCCGCCGCATACCCAGCTATGGCAATGGGGTCTTTTGCCGAAGAAAATGGCGGTGCATATGCATGTTCAAGGCGAATGAGGTCTTCCACGGTTCCGCCATGCTTGATGACGAGGGCCAATTGGTCTATGCGCTTGTCCACTCCTTCGCTACCGACACACTGGCCGCCGAGGAGCTTTCCTGTTTTTGGGTCGAATGTGAGCTTGGTGGTGATGGGGAATGAACCAGGATAATAGCCTGCGTGCGAGGAGGAAATCGTCCATGAGCTGCGGTAATTGACGCCGAGTCGCTTGAGTTGTTTGGCGGGCAGTCCGGTAGAACCGATGGCCAAGTCAAAAACTTTTGCGATGGAGGTTCCAATGGCACCTTCGTATGGCGTGCAGTTCCCTTTTACCATGTTGTCTGCCACGATTCTTCCCTGTCGGTTGGCGGGATTGGCCAAAAAATTGAGCCATGGCGTTCCGGTCAGCGGATGCGTGAACTCAATGGCATCGCCGACGGCATAAATGCCCTTGGCAGAAGTTTCCAGATATTCGTTTACTTTGATGCCGCGCTCGCCCAACTCAATGCCCGCTTCCTGTGCCAACCGTACAGAAGGGCGTACGCCGATGGAAAGCAGCACAACATCTGCTGTGAGGCGCTCGCCATCGGATAGGCAAACGTCTATTTGGTCGCCGTTTTTCTCAAAGCGTTCGACGCCTTTTTCCAAATAGAGCCCAACGCCTTTGTCCATCAGGTGGGCATGGACGTGTGAAGCAATGGAAAAGTCGACTGGCGCCATCACCTGGCTCCCCATTTCCACTATCGACACTTGCGCTCCCGCATCATGAAGGTTTTCTGCCATTTCCAGACCTATGAAGCCACCGCCCACCACGACGGCGCGGCGCACGGTGTGCGTGTTCATGAAGTGCTTGATTTGGTCGGTGTCGCTAACATTTCGCAGTGTGAAAATGCCTTCAATGTCAATTCCCTCCAATGGTGGTCGGACGGCTTCCGCACCTGGAGAGAGCAGCAGACGGTCGTAGGACTCGTCATATTCGCTGCCGTCAGCGCGCCGCACCCGGATGGTTTTCATGGCAACGTTAATATGCAGCACTTCGTTTTCAACCCTCACGTCGATGTTGAAGCGGCGCGAGAAGGCCTGCGGTGTCTGGACAAACAACTTGTTGCGTTCAGTAATCGTGCCTCCTATATAATAAGGGAGGCCGCAATTGGCATACGATATGTACGGACTGCGTTCCAAAAGAACGATCTCGGCAAATTCGTCGGCGCGCCTGATGCGTGCGGCCGCGGTGGCGCCGCCTGCCACGCCGCCTATAATTACATGTTTCATTTTGTGTTCAATTTATTTTGTTATTTTGCAAAAATACAAAAAATTTCCAATAGAAATATTTTTCATAGGATTTATTTTCTTGGAAACATCATTTTTTTTGATTTGGCTAAAAAAAAGCCACTTGTTGAGTCAAAATAAGCGGCTTTTTCGATGTTGTGATGCTGTCTTTTCAATGAGGTTATTGGGCGAGTAGTTTTTTGACGGCATCTTCCACGGTCTTCATGTCTTCTGTCGGCTCGAAACGTTGGACGACACGTCCTTTTCTGTCGATCAGGAATTTTGTGAAATTCCATTTGATGTCTGCCGATTGGGCGTAATTCGGATTTTTGCGTCGTAACATTTCATCAAGCCGTTTTCCGATGGCGGTGGATGTGTCAAAGCCTTTAAAGGGCATTTTCGACTTTAAAAACTTATATAGCGGATGCTCGTTTTCACCGTTCACTTCTAGTTTGTAGAATAGTGGGAACGTCGTTGCATACTTTGCGCTGCAGAATGACTTGATCTCGTCCATGCTGCCGGGAGCCTGCCCGCCGAATTGGTTACAGGGGACATCCAAAATCTCGAACCCAAGATGGCTGTAACGTTGGTAGATGGTCTGCAAGTCCTTGTATTGAGGCGTAAATCCACACTCTGTCGCTGTATTGACAATTAACAATACTTTGCCCTCAAATTGTTTCAAACTGATGACTTTGCCTTCGTCCGTGCCAAGATAGAACGGGTAGAGGTGGTCTTGTCCGCTGGCAATGCGGGGGATCAGACACATTAGAATTACTAGAATCTTTTTCATCTTCTCTGCTATTTTTGAATTAATTTTTGCATCGTATCCGACAAATTCTGGCGGGCAACGGCTTGTTGCATGGCGGCTTCGAGCGGTAAGTGTGCCGGCCGGATGCTCACGACCTTCTCAAACCCCGCCTCCAACAGTTGCTGTGGCTCGCTCAATTCGCCGCTCACCAGCCAGGTCGGCACATTTTTGCGCCTGGCCCGAAGCATGATTTTTTGCGGAAGCTTTCCCATTAGAGTCTGCGCGTCAGAACGTCCCTCGCCTGTAACAACAATGCTTCGTCCATTGTCGAGCAACGTCTCAAATTGCAACAAATCGAGTAGATGGTCTGCACCGGAATGGTATTCTGCATTCAAATATTGCATCATGGCGTAGCCAATGCCGCCGGCGGCACCCGCGCCTTTGGCTTGGGAGAGGTCGCGGTGAAAATGTTTTGCAGAGAGTTCCGCAAATTTTTCTGCGCGCCGCTCGAGCGCTGCAATCATTGCCTCGTCAGCACCTTTCTGTCGTGCAAAAACTTGTGCTGCGCCATGTGTCCCCAACAAGGGGTTGTCAACATCGCAAGCCAGCGTGAAAGTGCATGTCCTCAGTACCTTTTGATAGGCATCGTCGAAATGTCCGTTGGGCGTGATTTTACTCGTCAATGCTTGCAGAAGTCCAATGCCGCAGTCGCTGGTAGCGGTTCCGCCAAGGCCGATGATGAATTGCCGGGAACCGTGTTCGACCACGGCATGGGCAATCATTTCGCCGATGCCAAATGAAGTGGCGCGCATGGGATTTCGCTCGTTTTCTGACAATAACGCTAGCCCGCAGGTCGCCGCGGCTTCAATTACCGTTTTTCCTGAAGGGGTAATCAGGTAATGGGCGGTCAGGCGACGCATCATTGCATCGTGCGCGCGCATCTCAACCAATTGTCCTCCAACAGCCTGGCGATAAGCATCCACCAGTCCTTCTCCACCGTCGGAAACCGACAACGTCTGTATCTCGGCGCTTTTGTCGGCATGGCGTATGCCTTGGCAGGCTGCGTCCGCCGCCTCGGTCGAACTCAAGCAGCCTTTAAAGGAGTCGAATGCTAAGATGTATCTCACTGTTGGGCAATGTTTGGCTTCTGAAAATGCAATTGTCAGGGAGTTTCCAGACAGATGATGTTTTCAACTACTCTTTTTCCAGACGGTCGTCAATGTTGTCGCCTTCTGTCGGGCGCAAGTCCTCTTCAAAGTTCGTAATTCCGTTTTCCACCAAAATGTCGTACCATTGCAGTAGTTTCTTGATGTCAAAAGCGCGCACCCGGTCGCGGTCGTAGTTGGGTAAAACGGTGGCAAAAAAGTCGTGCAGCTCTTTTTCGCTGCTTTTTCGATAGTTCAGCTTGCATTTTTGGCCGTTTTCGCATTCGCGCACCTTCACCAGCACGTCGACCAAAGGGATGTCCTCTGTCTCGGTGAACATCGCAATGTCGGCGAGCGATGTGATGCGGTCGGTGGCAAAAACGGGGAGGCGCTTATGCATTGCATCTAAGGTCTCTACAATTAAGTTCATTTTACCTCGTGAAACCAGTTTGTAAAGCCCAGGTTTACCTGCTATGGAAAGAATTGTCAACATAATTTTCTTGTTTTTAGGTTTATAAATAATTGTTCTATTTGTTTGTCGATTTCTATTCGACCATCGTTCACGATGTTGAAATCAGCCCTTTCGAGCATCTTTTCTTGGGGCATTTGGCTCCTCAGCCAGCTGGTGGCTCTTTCATGGTTGATGCCGTCGCGCTGCATGATGCGCTTGATGCGTAGTTCCAAGGGGGCGCTCACGCAGATGACGTAGTCTAAGGGTAAGCGTCGGTCAAAGCCGCTGGAATACAAGATGGCGCTTTCGAACCATCGTGTGCCCGAGGCGACGAGATCGGCTGCCACCGCGGGGTGCACAATCTCGTTTACAGCTTGTGCATTTTCTTTTGAGGCCAGTATGAAGGCTGAGAGTATGGCCTTTTGTAATTCTCCGTCGACGAAAACAGCTTTGCCAACGAGTCTTTGTAGCTCGTCCTGCAAAGGTTTCGATGTGTTTATGAGCCGTTTGGCCGCGGTGTCACAGTCGTAAACCTCAACACCCGAGAGCTGCAAGAGCCTGCACACATGCGACTTGCCGCTGCCGATGCTTCCCGTAATGGCGATGTATCCTGCTTTTTGTGCCATCTTCCTTGTCATCTTACATGGTTTGACACGGCCTTCTTTTCTATCAGGTAGTCCACCTCTTGTGTTTCTATCTGGACTTTGACTACCGGAGCAGGCTTTGATTGTAAACGGACCTTGCATTTGTCTGTAACGTTGTGCTTGATGTCGTTATAGTCGACTATGACTTTGAAATGCTCCGCCCCAATGGCTCTAAATGAGCTGGAGCCTATGACATAGCGCACTTTGACGCGGGAGGGGAATGTGCGCAAAATCTTGTCTGAAGGTACGTTGATGACCGTGATGGGCACGTCAATGACTTGCTCTGTCAGTATTTCAGGGATGATTTCGACGTTTACTGTATCAGGCACCAGCTTAACGCCATGGATGGATGCCAGCTTACAGGCTTTTAGCATTACTTTCTCCTCAAAATCAACGACTTTCACCGCTTGCGTGCGCACCGACTTGATGGTATTCAGCTTAGATTTGTCGCCGTAGATTTCAATGCTGTCGGGTTTGAAGCGGATGTGTGCAATGCGATAGCTGTTTGCCGCTGTCACAATGCCCGACAACTCTATCGGCACGCGCTTGGGGCGTTCACTTGTAGATGAGATCATCAGTTTTTCCGGTTTAATTGACACAATTTTTGTCGAATGTGCCAGTTGTTGTGTCAATTTTCGTTGTAAGTCTGACGTGGGCACCGTGCCCTGGCCGTTGTACTTGGCATAGGCCTGGTAGGCAATTTGCAAAGGCTGGATCTTATTGCTTATCCAGTAGGAAGCCAGTGCAAAGCCCCGGTCGCGAAGGGTCACGCGAAGGGTGTCTGTCTCGTTGGTAGTCAGAACAAGGTTTTGAGGTACGCCAGTGATGTGAACAGGTACATGTAACTCTTTCTCGTACGTCTCGTTCAAGGTTGTCAAAAGCCAGAAAAAACTGCTTAAAAGCAGGAAAAAGACAAAAATCAAGACTTCCTTGTTCAATAATTTAAACAAGAAACTCTTGAAAATTGTTTTTGGGCTTCTGGTTTCAAAATTTCCCATGACTGCAACGCTTGAAAACGCTTATATCCGTCTCGACCGGTGTGCTGACTCGTCTTGTGCATGTCATCGGGAGTCAGTATATCTGTGCCGAGGCTTACTTTTGGCGGTTCTGCATTGCCAAGTCTGTGTTGTCGGCAAATACGGAGCCTTTGTCTACTGAAATGACAATGCCTCTTGCAATTTCAATCTCAATGACGTTGGTTGTCAAGTCGACACGCTTCACTGTGCCGTAGATCCCGCCGCCCGTGACGACCTTGCTCCCCTCTTGAAGCGAGTTCTGGAAATTGCGTATCTCCTTTTGACGTTTCTGTTGTGGGCGAATCATGAAAAACCACATAATGGCGAAAATGGCAATCATCATGATCCAAAAACTCAGCATGCTGCCGCCGCCGGCTTGCTGTAAAAAAATTGCTGTATTCATAATTGTTCAATATTTTTTGTTTTTATTCTTCTGCTTTTTTGGTGCGCCTGATCCTTGGCTTCTTGGCACTTGTCGCTTTGGCAGCTTCCTCCTGCTCTTCCGCAGGCGTTTCGGGGTCGCTGTCCCCAGCCTCCTCCTCTTGCTTTTTAGGTTTTTTTGCTGTTTGTTTCAAGGGTTTGTCTTTTTCCGGGTCGATGTACTTTAACAGTATCCCTTTTTCAATGAGTTTGCGTGCGATGGCGTCCAACATCCCGTTGATGTAGCCGCCGCTTTTGGAGGTGCTGTACGTTTTTGCCAACTCCACATATTCGTTGATGGTCACATTGATTGGAATGTTGGGCATGGTCATGATTTCCGCCAGTGCTACTTGCATCAAGATCAAATCCATGTATGCCAGTCGCTTGACATCCCAGTTGAGCGACCATGAGTTGATGTATCCATGATATTCGCCTGCATTGAGGATGGTTGCACGGAAAAGTTTGCGCGCAAAGTCGCGGTCCTCGTCACTTTTGAACTCGGGCAGCAGCTCCTGCTTATCTTTCGTCTCGGGCTGGAAACGGCGGATGGTCTTCATGACGAAAGTGTCGATGACCTCTTTGTCGTCGTTCCAATAAAGGCTCTTCTCCTCCAACAGGGCATCAAGTTCTTCGTTGTTCTGGATCAGATGTTTGTAAATTTTGCGCCACACCTCACGGTCGTCTTCGTAAGAGACGGTTTCCAGCGCCATATACTCTTTGTAAATGTCACTTTGTTCAATCGCTGTACATATTTTCCTGACGAAGTCAATGTCGTCCTTCCACGTTTGGTTACGACTTTCCATGTATTCACGCAACTGGAGGTTGTCTTCCAGTTGCAGGGCAAACTGGTTTTGGACAAAGCGCATGGACGGCTCCTCCGTCCCCTCGCGGCGTGCGCGCGCAATCCCGATTTCCACACGGTGGAACTCTTCTTGGGTTACAGCTACTATCAGCGAAAGTAATACATTGTACAGTTCGTAGGCTTTCGACAAACTAAACAGCAACTCCTTTTCCGCTGAATCGAGGTTGTTACCGCCGTTCATGTAGTATGCGAAAACCAACTGAACTATTTTTGTACGTATCAGTTCACGGTTTATCATAATCTACTTGTGTTTTATTACCACTTTGCAAAAATACGAAAAAAAACAGATTCGTACAAGAAAACGAAAGTTTTTCTATTATAAAAATGCTTTTTCGGGCTCAAAACGAGATGGGGCAATGCCTCAATTGGAGTTGGAGGTGGGTTTTCCAGAGTAAGGACTAGTCTTGTTTCTGTTTTCGGGGGAATATAAAGGCGGTAAATATGAAAAATGGAATTAAGGAGGGCTTGTTATGTTAATAAACATTTAAAAATGTAAGAATTTTGCTAAATGATTTGGAACAAACACTATTAAAAAATATCTTTGCACCGGATAATTACTATAAATTGTAAACTAACATCAAAAAATTATGAAGAAATTTTTAATCATGGCAGTTATTATGCTGTCTTCGGTGAACACATTTGCACAACAGCCTGTTGGTACATTCACTATTGCTCCGAAAGTTGGTATGAACATTGCAAACCTGACAGACATGAGTTTTGAGTTTGGCAACAAAATGATGAAGCTTTCTCCAAAACCGAGAATCGGCTTGGCTGTCGGTGTGGAAGGCGAATACCAGATTTCCGAGCTGTTCAGTCTCTCAGCTGGCGTGATGTACTCTATGCAAGGCCTGAAATACTCTGAAAAAATAGCGATTCCTGTTGTTGGCGAGCAGTCTCTGGAGGCAACGGGCAAGCTTGACTACATTAACATTCCCATTATGGCCAATGTATATGTATTGAAGGGCTTGGCAGTAAAACTCGGTATCCAGCCTGGTTTTAACATCGCTTCCAAACTCTCGATGGACATGAAAGGTGCCATTTCAGATGACAATGAAAAAGATCCAGACATCAAGGATGCCATCCAGTCTGTTGACATTTCTATTCCAATCGGTGTTTCTTACGAATATGCTAATGTGGTGTTTGACGCACGCTACAACTGGGGTCTATCAAATGTTTTCACGGATAAACGGACTAGGACGATCTTGGACGACTTTATTCCTGGAAAAAAATCTAAGAACAGTGTGTTCCAGATAAGCGTAGGCTACAAATTTGCACTTTAATATATCGTTTTCATAAAGTAGAAATGGGTGAGGGATACTTCGTGTGTCTTCTCACCCATTTCGTATGTTTTCGATAGGATGAAATACCCCGAATCCTCCATAATTCCTTGGACATCAACAGAGCCAAATGCATGAATTGGAACCGGAGCCCCAATTCTCCAACGCCTCACAATTGAACAACACTTTCGGCTTCTTCCCGAAACGAATGAACAGACGGCCTCTGCCATGCCGCAAAATCCTTGTTTGCGTGCGTATCTTGTAATGTATAATTGACAAAAAGTCCGTGTGTGGTCGTGTCAACTGACAAGTTGTCATTTTTTTGTGTCAAAAAAATCTGTTTTCGTATTGGCATGTGGTTTGTTATTAAACCATCGGGCTAATGCCAGGTGAAAATGAATGATAATTAAAAAAATAATACATTA
>ODAI013236206.1_pt1 | contig 13417 bp, 9 predicted proteins | sample 1539321 | NCBI WGS metagenome assembly ODAI01 (sample SAMN02144231, study PRJEB22623) | gut metagenome | biome: sheep rumen | host: Ovis aries | place: New Zealand
ATAATCGTTTGCTCTGCATCCGACATTTCTATGGAACTTATGCAGACGGGACGTCTTATAACACTTGAATGATCAATAATTAATCCAAATAAAAAACCCGGAGCAATTTGCTCCGGGTTTTTTCAGTTGTTTGTTTTAGCCGCCTGTCTTCTTGTTGCCAAGATTGTAGTAATAGACCATCGACTTAAGAGAGAAGCATGTAACGACTTTCTCGATATCAGGCTTCTTACCGCCCATTGTTGATGATCCGGGTGAAGCAGGGTTAACGATGCTACCGGAGTCTCCTGAGAATCCGAGACCGTCTGTCATGAGTCTTCCGTAGAATACACCGCTGTCACCGTTTCTGAATCCGACAGTTGACTGGATTCCTTTAGAATAATCATCGTTGAACATTCCGATGAAGCACTCAAGGATGATGTTCTTGTCTAAGCCTAAAGTGTTCTTGCCCATTCCGACGATCATTGCGCAAGGCTCGTTCTTACCATCATAACGGTGGCTGTAACCCTTATTGGCAGTGTTCTCAAAGTCTGTGGCACCGTTATATTTCTTTCCAATAACATCATCGATTACAAAGTTGTATGCAGCCTCAGCACCTGTTTTGTTTCTACCTTCAACAGCAAGGATTCCGTTGCCGCCAACGATACCATTAGATGTTGTTCCGCTGGGAGTGCCGGGCCAATAAACTTTTGCTTCGTCCTCAAGTATGAATACAACAGGAGCATCCTTATCGGGTTTATCGACGATGAAGATTACATTATATAATCCGAACGTAACACCGCCCTTGAAATAGAATCTGTAAGTGGAACCACCCTTGAGAACCATTACAAAAGGAATCGTTGCGCCGTAGCCGTGATTGCCGTTGTCGTTCTCCGGTGACTGGTTATAATTAAATCCGTCAGATGTAAAACGGTATGTGCCTGCAGGAACATATCCCTTTTTCTTCTGGTAGCAGTTATCTCTAAGGAAACTAGCCAAAGATGTTTCAGTTGCAGTGGAAGGAGCTGTTCTCTTCACTCCAAGATTTGAAGCACTGCCGAGGAACACATCGGTTGTAGGATAGCTGTCCTTACCGTTCTTCTTATAGCTTTTGTTATAAGAAGCATACTTCTGAACCTTAGTCTTAAAAGTAGCACCGAGATCAGCACCACCGTCAGCACGTGTACCATCTTCGTTGATATAGATAACAGTTCCGTCCTTTGTCCAATTTGAGCTGTTTGTTCTCTTGCAGAGATAGAATGTCTTTCCGCTTGAGCTGAAATTACCATTACTTGTTGTGGAAGCGATAGACTCGTTGTTATCACCGAAGAAGAAAAGGTTTACACCACCACCGTTAACGCCGGTATAGTTTGTACTGTCGGTCTTATTGGCAAGCTTTGCGCCTGACAAGAATACGATATCAGGGGAATAGATCTTCTCAGCCTTGAATGCAACGTCGCCATCGCAATAAACGAGAGTCGCATGTGATGAGAATGATGAGTCTATGTTCTTACCACCCTTACGGATAAGGAAGATATTGTCTAGGTCACCCTGAGGCTTACCGTCACCGACGATCTCAAGGTTGTTCTGGCCGAACTCGGCGTTGAGGTCGATCTGTGTGCCGAAAGGCTTACCGCCGCTGGTAGTCGTCGGTGGAGTATATGTCAGGTATGCTCTTACGTTCTCAACCTGTCCGTCGATATGGGTTGAGAAATCAGCAATGTAAGTATACTCTTCATCCTTGGACGCACCGGTCTTATTAGGTGATCTTGTAAATGTTACTTCCGTGAAACTCGTGGTACTGGAGGTGTTCTCAGTCTCAAGTCCGGGAATCGTATTGGCAGTAGCAGATGCTTTGACACGAACCGGAGTACCGCTGCCGCCGGCGCCTGCCTTACAAAGCGCCAGGATAGCCGAATCGCTGATCTCACACTTCTGAAGAGCATGGAGCCAAGACTCTGCAACTGATGTAACAGTAAGTCTTGCCTGGTTGTTCTCAGCTTCTGTGTAGACACGCTTTCTCGTAGCCTGTGTAAGCATCATGGCTGCAGCAATGAAGATTGTTGCGAAAGCCAGGACGAAAACAACAGTAACGAGGATCGCACCACGCTTTGCCGCTTTCTTCTTGTTAAACTTTCTCATCATATAGAAGCACCTTCCTTCTTATGTGATTTGTTACAACTCAATGTTCTAAATGGTTTGCGCACAAAGCGCGCATACAAATCCAATTTCTTGAGCTTATTTTAAGATATTACGGACCAAATTTCAACAGAAAATTCCAAATTTGATAACCTTTTTTACATACTTTGTTAACATTTCGTTTACAAACTGTCGATTTCTTCTTTATTTTCTTCTGCCTGAACCGCCGGAGCACCGGTTGATCCGTATTTATCGAACTCTTCTTTTTTGGAAGCGACCAGATAATAATCCGTCTGTGTGGCAAATCGTAATACGGCTGAAGCATAGAACAATCCGGACTTATTCTTTTTGATCCTTGCTCTTGAGAACAGTTCGCCGTGTTCACTGCATCTGAAAAGCGCATATTGTGATTTGCGGATACGGAATTTTCCGATCTCTGCTTCAAGTTCTTTACCGCAAAGAGGACATACACTCAAAAAACCGTTGATAAGGGCCAGCGCCCCCTCAGTATCCCTGGCCTCACTTCCGACAAGCGAAAACTCATTCTTCACGTCGGGATCGACCGAAGAACTGGATATCGCAGATATGACCTCCGAAGGTTTATTGTGTCTGAATATCTCCTCAAATACCTCACCGGTGTACTGAGCATCGGCTGTAGCACTGTGGAATATGTCCTTTTTCTCGATGTGATAATAATCAACTGCAGCCTCAACGCTCCTCTGCTTTCCCTTCTGACCGGCAAAGAAAGAGAAGATCGGCTGAAGATCGAGAAAATACATGCCGAGTTTATTATCCATGCCGAAAAACTTCAGATTCATCTTGAGCATTGCAGGGTCAGAATTGCCCCACCCTACCAGAATGGCATCTGTTCCGCAGAACTCTCTGAAGCTCTCATATGCCTGGGCAAAGGGCTGGCCTTTCTTGAGATCGCTGTTCTTCTTCCGGGTTACTTTCCTTACATGATAATGAAGTCTGGTATATACGGCAGGCGCTATATCAGCCGAGAACGTTCCCTTGCAGATAAGGTCGCCGTTCTCATAGACATACCGGCAGGCACCGATCTCAATGATCTCGCCTGTAAGCGTTGCGCAATCGAAATCATATGTCTTGCCGGGTATAGGCTGGTTCCATTCGAGATCAAATACTATGAACTCGCAACCGTCAACAATTTTCTTGCTCAGCATTTCCATCAGGCAGTTCCGCAGGGTCTTCTCCTCCGGAACCTTTCCCCTTCTTATTATTTTTATAAGTATACTTATATATCAGCGGTATTGCGATAACAGCAAGGCAGACAGCCGCTGAGACAGCAATTCCGCCTGCTAATCCCGGTACGACCTTTGTAAACCTGACTACATATTCCCCGGCGGATTCCGAAGCATCGAAAACACATCCGGTAAGTCCCATATAATTGAACGTTTTACAGTTTCTTCCGTTGACCATGATCTTAACGGAAGCATCGTACGGCATAGAAGTGACAAATGAAGCTGTTCCGGACCTCTGACCGGGAATATCCTTGGATCTGAAGCTGAAACCATCTTTTTCCATGGAATGCGTGACTCTCTCGAGATCATCTGCCGCGGGCTGCCTGAGACGCAGAAACGCAAGCCTGCTTTCTGTCTCACCGTCAAGGCTGAAAAAGACAGCAACCTCATGTTTGCCTTCAGACGCATCGATCTCCGTAAGCGAAGGCTTTGTAAGGTCCGTCTCTTCCTCGAAATCACCGTTTGTATTCCTGATCGTTGTATCACCGCCAAATCCGCAGTAAACAAACATCCTGTCACCATTTTCGCAGTTCAGTTCATACGTAACAGAAGAAAAACCGGATCCGACTTTATAAAGGTCATCTTTCACAAGATCCGCCTGATCACTGTATACAAGCGTAATGTCATACTTCTCAAAACATGCGTCTGCCCCTGCTTTGCCGGACATATAGTTGAAAGCATCGGCAAAATCAGAAGCGTTATAAGAGCTGATATCTTCCGAGAGCAAAAGGAACCTGTATCCTTCAGAGAAAACGGAAAGACCGGCAGTCTCGCCTGAATCGATATATTCTCCGTCAAGCATCTCGGTGTTGTCAGGGATCATATCGACACCGGAATCCGATAAACTGACGGAATTGTTGAACATAATAAACGATGCATTAACGGTAACAGCTGCCGCGCCGATCGTTGCGATAACCGTCTTGAATCTCTTTCCGACAGGCTTTTCGGGCGTCTCAAGAGCAATATGTCTCACGATAAGTCCGCAGACGAGCATTGTGGCGGCTGTTCCGAGATTGATGGTCGTCGAGAACTGAATGTCGGAATAGAAATTGCCGGAGAACACGAGAAACGCCATGGGAACCAGGAATGCCGCATAAAGTGCTCCTGAAGTGACGCCGTCAATATTCCTCAGAGCGATCGCGGCACAGAAGAACAGGAATACCTCAAGGCAGATAAGTCTTGAAGCACTCAGGACATTGCTCTCGCCGAAAATACTCACAGCTTCGCTTACAAATGAAGACGCGCATGAGATGTACCAGACGGAAAGGATAACCGCGGTCGTAACTTTTACGCGAACCGGGATCTTAAAGTTTGCCCAGAAAAGTACGACTGCTTCCAATGTCAGGATACCGATATAAAAGACCGGGACCATATCCCTGTCGATGCCGCCGGACTGGGCTGCATAAGTGTGTCTCAAAAGATCGTAGAGCTTATACCTCATCTCAGCCGTTTTGAAAGAAGCTACGACATCAAATCCGGGAGTAAAGCCGATAAATCTGGGAATGACGGTAAAAGAAGCCATTGCCGTACCGGCAGTAACAGCACCCAGGAGCTTCAGCCAGGATGAGAATATCTGACGTTTCAGGCGGTAAAGACTTACAGACAAAAGCAGCGCAGCCACCGCAAGGAAGGGGATCCCCGAAAGGCATCCGCAGCTTCCGGAAACCGCGGTCATCGCGCATGCAAGACAGGACAGGCCGAAGGCTTTCCATGTCCTCTCCCTCAGATATGAATCAAAGGCCGAAAGAGCCGCCGGAATAATGACGACCATGTTCATTACGGTTGCGAACTGTGCTGTCAGGATAACCTGTGCCGAAAGAGCATACATCATTCCGAGAAGGAATGAATAAAGCCTGCGAAGACCTGTATGGCAGCAGCAGAACCAGTACATCAGAGAAGCGGCAGCTCCGAATCTTAAGAAATAACCTATCGTAAGGACTGCCTGCGTCAGATTTTTCGGTAATATGAGCGCAATAAGGAAAAACAGATCCAGATTGTGATCTGATATAAGATTCCAGGCATCAGCCGGATCCATGCCGTTTTTAATCCCGAAGACTTCATTTTCAGCATTCTTAAGCCCGGCGATGATATTCTCGCTCATCTCACCGGTACGCATGGAAATGCTTGTCGGAAGGATCTTTCCGGGGCTTAAGGACAGGCCGATATTCAGCGCAATCGTGGCAGCACAGGCTGCCGCAAGAAAGCATATTACGAAGCCGTCAATGAGCTTTTGTCTGCCCGTACGGGTACTTATCATTGTTCGTTGTCTCCGTTTTCTGCTTTGGGCTGCTCATTATCTCCTGCATCGGGGGCCGGTTCATCAACAGGTTCTTCAGCTTCCGCAGGGACTTCCTGCACTTCGGTAATGACCGGTTCTGAAGGTTCTGCGGACACGGGCATCTCAGCAGAAACGTCCTCCGTCATCACGGCAGGGACTTCTGAAACGGGCGTTGTATCAGGTGCTGTCTCAGTGGCAGCCTTTTTTCCGGAGCGGACTTTACCGATAACCGCAGGGATCACCGCAAGAAGGATAATGCAGATTACAGATGCACACGTGATGCATGCGCCGGGCTTGAAGCCCTCAGGTATATATTCGATCCTGATATCATGTTTGCCGGCATCAAGCTTGATCGCCATAAGCGCGTCATTTACAGGTGTGATCTCCGTCTTGTTGCCGTCAACCCATGCACTCCAGCCCTCGGAATAAGGAATGGTAAGGAACAGGAGTCCTGCTTCCTTTGCCGTAACGGTTCCGTTGAGGGAAGTAGCGTCGTAAGAGGTTACTTCGAGCTGTTCGTCAGAAAGCTTTTTGATCATCTCGTCATAACCTTCGGTGTCAAGCTGGTAGCTGTAAACATACAGCGGAGAAGCATTCGGCGGATCGTAGTAATCGACCTTGAGAGTCATGGGAGTGCCGTCATAAACACCTAAAGTGATTATCTGGTAGCTCCTTATCTCGAATTTTCTGGAGGTCTCGCCGACCGTTACCGTAGCGTGGCCTCCTTTACTCGAGCCTGCATAAACATAAACATCGGAACCGATCTTGGCATCGTCGATCGTTACGGTAAAACCGCACTCATCATCGTCATCGGCCGCGATCGTATAGAGGATCAGAGAGTTCTTCTGGTCTCTCGTGCTCATGCCGACACAGTCTGTGGCGGTCATGTTTACTGACTTATAGACATCTTTCTCCACGCCCATGGCATTGACCCACTTGTTCGTCTTGGAGAAAACGTTACCCTGATCAAGATATTCGGGAACATAGTCAGGAAATTTATCGGAAACCATGTATCCTACGCTGAGAGCATCCGGGTTGCCCCATGATGTGACATTACCGCTTATATGCTCTTTCTCGAAAAGCATGGGTACGGTCTTGGTAGGTTCGGTCTCGATAAGATTCCTTACACCGAGCAGGGTCGCCGTGACCCTTGTCATTCCGGCATTACGGAAACCGTTGATACCATTGTTATGGAAACCGAAGTTTCTCATATATTTAACGAAGCTCTCTCTCGCGGTGGACGAGAAGATCGAGATTCCCTTGACGTTATAGAGGGCCTGGATATCACAGACATTGTTCGGATAGATCTCGGATCGCTCGAACGTCTTATGTCCCTCGGTGCCTTCCACCCCGGTAACATATTTATAGATATGCCTGTGGTTTCTTCCGTAGGAATCGTAATAAGAGAAGCCCTCGTGCTCTGCTACAAGGCCGATCGAAACGGCTGAAGCCGCGAAGATCTCAACCAGCATGGTGACTGTAAGCAGAGTCTCACAATAGAAGGAAGACTTTCCGGAATTGGCATCACTGACGATCCTGAGAGCCGCACCCTGTATGATCAGGAACAGGAGCGTAGCTCCGATCTGGATATAGCCCTCATTGCCCTTGCCGAATTTCTCGTAAAGAACAAGGAAAGCGCCCCAAGCGGCGACTGATCCCATAACGGTCCCCAGACTGAGACTTCTTATCCTTCTGATCGTAAGGAATGCAACAAAGACAAGCAGGAAGCTCATAAGGAAAGACTCTCTGTAAGGGATCTGGTTCGGGAAGTGAAGTCCGTGCCAGATAAAGTTCAGAGTCCTGTTGGTAAAACTCAGATACATTATGAAGATCAGAAGGCCGAAGCAGACCTTATGTCTCATGGTAATGCCTGTCCTCTTAGGGAGCATGAAGAACAAAGGAAGCAGGATTGCCGCGACAACACCGCTGTAGACATTTGCCATACCGTCGCGGATGTTGGGGTTTGCCGCAACCATAAGTCTTCCGAAGAAATCGAAAAGATTATTCTGAAGCGTAAAATCCTTGGGGAGTGAATCTCCGGTAGCAGAGCAGTGACGGAGAATAAAGAATGTCGGAATGGTAAGTATCGCGGTTGCTCCGGCAGCAACAAGGCTTGCAAAAGCAAATCTGAAAGCAGCTCCGAAAAATGTCTTGAAGCACAGCCTCATGGGATCTCCCTTAGGCTTGCCCGGAGTAAACAGCATTACATAATAGCAGGGTGCAAACAGGACAAGGAAAAGGCAGACAAAGAAGCCCGCATAGTAGTTGCTGAAGATGAGGATCGCCAGTGAAGCTGCGTACAATGCGCATTTACGCTCGATAAGAAGCTTCCTTAAGCCAAGCATGACCAGCGGGAGCAAAACTACCGCGTCACACCACATGATGTTCCAGAAATAGGAGATATACCATCCGCAGAGCGCATAGGAACACGCAAAGACTACGGTTATATTATCAACTCTCCTGTTATCGTTCTCGGAAAGGAAAAGCATCATGAACAAGCCGGCAAGACCTGCTCTGAGGCATGTTACCAGACCGATAAACACCGGGATCGTCTTGGCATCAAAGAATAACGCAAAGATATTCAGAGGGCTTGCGGCATAGTTTGCATATGCGGCATAGAATTCCTGACCCAGGCCGTCGTTCCAGCTGTAAAGGAGCGATTCTCCTGATAAGACCTTGTTCCGGAACGTCACGACAAACGGTGCGTACTGGTGATAAAGGTCAACAGTAAGCATGGTCCGGTCACCGTACGGATAGCAGCCGCAAATGATCAACGCGGCCAGTACTGTCAGCATCGGAAAACAGAATGAAAGTAATAACTGCGGCCAGATTGACGCCAGTCTTTCGCGCATCGGCCTGAGAAGTGCCTTATTTTTGCTCAAAACAAAACCTGTCTTTCTTAATTATTTATAATAAAATTACAAACGTGTTAATAATATCACACTTTTGGAAATAACATTGGCTTTTTATGTTAAAGTGTCAATAACCTATAATTATGTCTGTGAAAGGAACGTTAATGGGCTTAAGACTTAAGATCATACTCAATCCGTCATCGGGCCGCGAGACAGCACGCTCGAATATTGAGAACGTCCTTTCATACCTGTCGATGAAGGGTTCGATCGAACGCGCCGACATAAACTATACGGCCAAGCGTTTCGATGCCATGAACTTTGCCATCGATACCAACCCTGAAGAATATGACATGCTCATAGCGGCAGGCGGCGACGGTACCATCAACGAAGTCGTAACAGGTATCATGAGATCAGAGATCGATATACCCGTCGCGATCTATAACTCCGGAACGGTCAACGATTTCGCGACGATCAACCATCTCCCCTCTTCCCCGGCGGATTTTGCAAGGATGCTGGAAGATCCCGAGTTTGTCCGCGTGGACTGTGGCAAAGCCGGTGATTCATATTTCATGAACGTTCTCGCAGGCGGTTCTTTTGCCGATGTCGTCTATAATGTCCAGCCCGATCTGAAGACAGCTTTGGGTCCCGTGGCTTACTGGATATCGGCTATGAAAGACATCCCCTCGCTCAACTCCTCGCAGCACATAACGATCCATAACGGCGACGAGACCATCGAGACCGATGCCGTCATGTTCTTTGTCTCGAACACCAGCAGTGTCGGAGGCTTCCGCAATCTAATGTCGAGAGCCGATGTCACCGACGGACTGTTGGACGTTATGGTACTCAAGAAGATGGAGCGCACGGAGATAATGCCCCTGTTTGGCAAGATCATCGTCGGAGATCACATCAACAGCGATAAAGTTATTTATTTTCAGGCAACCGATTTTTCGATCGAAGCGCCGGAAGCTGAATCCACGATCACTTTGGACCTTGACGGAGAGAAAGGTCCTTCACTCCCGATCAGGATCTCATGCGTACCGCGCGCCATAAATCTCGTTACACCAAGGAAGGAAAACCAGATCTGATGAAAAACAAAGATAAGAATCAGAAAAAGATCCGAGAGCCGAAGATCAAGGAAACTGCTTTGGCGGTTCAGACTGAACCGGAAGAGAAAGTTACCCTCCAGAACACTTCGGAGATTGACCCTGAGCTTCTTACCGGCAAAGAGATCTCCGAGCAGCCTGCTGAGCCTGCTACGGAAGACAAAGAACCCGAAAAAGAGACTAAGACCGAACCGGAAAAGACCAGCGAAGCCGTTTTCGAGCTCGACAGGCTTGCAGACAGGATCGCAACCAATGACGTGGAGAAGAACGAACGGCTTAAGCGTAATGCAGGCATCGTTTTCGTTATCACCGCGATACTTATCGTGTTCATCGTAGCCGCTCTCTCATTCTTCATCGACACGGGCATGGACAAATCTTTCAGGAGTCCTGTTACGATACACGGAAAAGATATCCCGAGCGATGAGTTCAGCTTCATGTATCATTTCGAGCTCTTAAGCGAGGGTGTCGATCTCTTCGCCGCATCCACCGAGACCATGCTCTCGTCACCTTATCCCGATGACGATTCATTCCCCACTTACAGGGATTACTTCCGTTATCTCACGGCCCAGGACCTTCAGAAGATGGAGATCCTTTACGATGACGCAACTGCCAAGGGCTATCAGATCGAGCCCAGCCATACCGACCGTGCAAACGCTTATGTTGACTGGCTCAAATCGAAGGCTGCCGAGCTCGGTGTTCCTCTCGACACTTATATCAAAGGTGTTTTCGGAACACAGGTCGACGAGCAGTGCATCATTAAGGTGCTTGCGAAAAAATACTTTACCGACGACTACGCTTCCGATGAGAAGTTAAGTGAGCTCTCCGCTTCGGATGAACAGGCTGAGGAAGCATATTCCGAGTCACGTAACATCTACGATGTCGTTAACTATAAGCTCTTGAGGATCAATTTCGAGCTTCGCGACAAGGCATTCATCGATACTGCAAACCTGAAAGCACAGCAGATCATTGACGCTATGGGCCGCGATCCTTCCAAGTTCGAGTCAGAAGCAGCAAAGATCTTCCCTAAGGGAGCAGCCGCAAATACGCTTGAGCAGGAGGATTCCACCCTCGTTCCCGAAGCCCGTTACGATGATTTCACCCATACGGAATTCAGGGAATGGCTTTTCGATGACGACCGTAAAGACGGTGATGCCACCATCTTCCCTGACGAGGACGGCTTCCCGATCATCCTGGTCTTCGTATCCAGACACCGTATGACGTCCCCCATGCGCAGCTGCTACATCATGAAGGTAAGCTCGCAGACAAAAGATGACCAGACTCCCGACATTTCCGGAACACAGGCTCTGGCCCAGAAGATATTCGACTATATCAGTGATTCGAACAGCTGTGCACAGATCGAGAACGTATTTAACGACAACGTCCTTTCAGGCCAGCTCGAGATCCAGCTCGACGACAATATCTACTACGAGAAGTACCCGAGCTCCATTGCCGGATGGGTCTTCTCCGACGACCGTAAGTTCCAGGATAAGACCTTGATCGAAGAAGACGGTACATTCTACGTTATCTTCTTCATTTCAGAGTCCAACAACCCCGAGTGGTATGACAGGGTCAACAGCTTTATCAGAATGAACAACTACCAGGATTTCATCAATTCAAAGCAGGCTGACTACATGTGGGAATTCCACAAGGAAGGCCTCGACCAGATCAGCGACGTACCGTAAGATCCGCTGAACTGTTTTACGCCAAATTAAAAGCCCGGCTTCACAAGAGCCGGGCTTTATCATTGAATTATCAATATTTTATTTCTGGAACTGGGACATGAGTACGATGATGAAAGAGAAAACAAATGTCAGGAGCATGGCTCCGATAATACACCAGGCAACAACCTTTGTTCCAACATTCTTCCTGTTTCCGCTGCTCATTGGTATTCCCCCCTTGCATGCCTTATGGCACGTATAGTATTAATCTTCCTCGCCTTCATCCTCATAGTCGTCTCTGTCTCTGTAAGACGGCCTCGGTGTAGGTGTAGGAGTTGTGTTTGAATCCTCATAGTCACCGCTGTCGCCGACGATCAATGTGAATGTCATCGTGGTACCGTCACGGTCAACAACAACCTCAATGCTGTTGCCGACCTTTTGTGTATCACGCACATCAATAATATCATTAGCTTTTTTAATTTCAACTCCGGCGAGGCTGATGAGTCTGTCTCCGACCTTGATGCCGGCTTTGTCCGCAGGGCCGTCGGGATGGACCTGAGTAATATATATGCCTGCAACGCCGTCTTTAAATTCACCCTCGGCATAAGCCTTTACGCCTATTCCGAAGAAAGGACGGTTGGTAACTTTTCCGTAATTGATAAGTTTTTCGATAATGATCTTAACGTTGTTGATGGGAATAGCAAATCCGAGACCCTCGGATGTTGAAGTAACGATCTTTGCATTCGTGATACCGACGACTTCACCGAAAGAATTAAGGAGAGGGCCGCCGCTGTTACCGTTATTGATAGCCGCATCAGTCTGGATTACCTTGAGTCTGTATCCGTTGTTGCTGATCTCACGGTTGGTTCCGGAAACAACGCCTACCGTGACCGTGTCATCAAGCTGACCCAATGCGTTGCCGATAGCGATAACGAGCTCTCCGCACTGGAGCTTCTCGGAATCGCCTAATCTGACACAGGGAAGATCCCTGCCGGGTTCGACCTTAAGTACCGCGATATCTGTCTGGACATCTGTTCCGACTATGGTTGCCTTTACGGAATCAGCCTCATCGGGAAGCATTACCACGACATGATATTTGCCGGATGTCTTGACGGCATTGTTAACAACGTGCGCATTTGTAACGATATAACCGTTCTTTGTGATAATGAATCCTGTTCCGCCTGATACCTTTTTCTCAGCTGAACCGCTTCCGGTTACAACGAATACCGGTACAGTTGCGGGGCTTACCTCCGCGACTATTTCTGTTGTTTTCATTGCCTTCTTATTCGGATCGGTAGCACTTGAGGCATCTTCTATTGATACCCAGGGCTTGCCGTCCTCATTGGTCTGAGTCGGCTCTTCTGATTCACTCGGCTGCGTGCTCTCGTCAGGCTGACTCTCAGTTGATTCGGCTGTAGTCTCAGCAACAGGTTCTGTTCCGTTTATCTTTTTATTAAGCCTTACGATATAGAAAGACTGGGCCAGCGAATAGATAAAAAGAAGTCCCAGAGCTATCGAAAAGACAAGCGGCATTACGATGCTGCGCTTACCGCCGTTGCCGTTATTGCCGCCGTTCTGTGCGGAAGGCGCATTCTGCTCGGGCTGGGGCCTTGCCGCCTGAGGGACAGGCTGGAAAGATGGTGCCGGTGCCGGCTGGACCTGAGGAACATGAACCATAGGCTGAACAGGCTGCGTGGGTATTGTGCTTTGGGAATATACTCCGTATCCGTTCGGTACGGGTGTGACCGGTCTGGCAGCATAGTACCCTTGCTGAACGCCGGGCTGCTGATACATAACAGGCTGGCCCTGTGCCGCATTCAGCTGCACAGGCTGAGGATCAGCGGGGATGCCCGCGTTGTTCATGGGATTATTCTGATAATTACCGTTATCTTCCATTGTGTGACCTCATTTTTTGATACTTATATTTTTTTCACAGTAAAGTGTAATGTGTAAGCCCCCGAAATGGTAGGCAAAAATGAGTCAAGTTGCATCATATCAGTGATACTTCCCCGCCGGCGATCATGATATCGCCGTCATAGACCGGGACGACCTTGCCGCAGCTCTCATCCGCAAGGAACGTTTCAGCCTCGCCGGTTTCAGATTCCGGTATCTGCAAAGTTAATGAGACATCACTGTCAAAGGCGACATC
>ODAI010294775.1_pt1 | contig 13416 bp, 10 predicted proteins | sample 1539321 | NCBI WGS metagenome assembly ODAI01 (sample SAMN02144231, study PRJEB22623) | gut metagenome | biome: sheep rumen | host: Ovis aries | place: New Zealand
CCGAATGGTTTTTCGGATGACATCCCGCTGCGCGCGGGCTCCGTTTTCACCGACCTGCTGCCGGATTGTTCTACGGATAGTTCCCCGAATGACAGTCCGCAGGGGGAAGAAGTCTCAGACACTGACCTGCTGCCGGATAGTTTTCCGGATGACATCCCGCGAAGGGAGGAAGTCTCAGACATTGACCCGCTGCCGGATAGTTTTCCGGATAACATCCCGCGAGGGGAGGAAGTTTCAGCCACTGACCCGCTGCCGGATGGTTTTCCGGATGACATCCCGCTGCGCGCGGGCTCCCCGGGTCCCGGGCTGCGGAGGAGCGCGTAAAGTCCGAGTCCCAGTGTCAGCAGGCAGCGCAGGATCCCGGCATAGCTGGTGCCGCCCTCCAGCGGGCCCACATTCTCATAGGAAGGATAAAGCAGCACCACCAGCCGGAGCCACTCGTCCCGGAAAAACAGGGCGGAAAAGCCGATCAGCGCGGAGAGTCCTGTCAGCAGGCCAAGGAAAAGCGGAAGCCTTTTTCCTGCGCGGGCAAGCAGCAGCACGGTCAGATAGAAGGGGATCGCGATCAGCGCGGATTTATGAAAGAGGGAGGCGATAAGGGCCGACAGAATAAACATAAAGAGGTCGGAGCGTCTTACGCCGATGATAAAACGAAGGGCCAGCAGGATGATCCCCAGCGCAAGATAATAACGGATCGTATTCAGGGTCTGAAAATAAAAGCCGAAGGTCATAAAAAGAAAGAGCGAAATTCCGAAATCCGCGCTTTCCCGGTAAAAGGAGATAAGAAAGAGGGGCAGCGTGAGCGCGGCCATCAGGGCAAAGACAGCGAAAAAATTCTCCGGGCCAAAAAGCAGGTTGGAGAGCTTGACGAGCGTATTAAAGCCCCACTCCGTGGGAACATAGGAATCAAAGGTAATTCGGTTGATAAATTCGACATATTTATAGTAGTCATTCCCGATCCCTACCCGGAAGGCGGACAGCAGAAAAAGCAGCAGAAAAATCCCGATAAGGCAGACGCCGTTACGAAAGCTGTCCCTCGGCTCCGGCAGGGGGTGGGAAAAGCCGCTTCGCGCGCCCTGATCATCTGCGCCATGCGACGAACGGGAAAATCCGCCTCGCGCGCCATGATCATCTGCGCCATGCAACGAACGAAAAAAGCTGCTTCGCACGCCATGATCGTCTGCGCCATGCGACGAACGGAAAAAGCCGCTTCGCGCGCCCTGTCTTCTTCCGCGCACGAAAAAGCCAAGTCCGCAGACGATAAACGTCAGCAGGGAATAGATCAGCATACGGAGCGAACCCCTTCCTTCAGCCATGCAAACGCCTGTTGAAAAGAGTGTTCTTTCAGAAATGCTGTGCTGTTTGCGCGAAGCCAGCGCCAGCCGAGCGGAACGGCCAGCCGCCCATAGAGATAATGATAGAGCACGCCTCTGTCGAAAAAGAATTTCCGGTCAAAGCCATTGAACCAGGTAGACGGGCGCTCCTCCTCCTGTCCGATGCAGACCGGGGTGCGGTAGAGCCTCAGCCCTGCCCGCAGGCATTCCATCAGAAAGAGGGAATCCTCACCATTGGAATACTCCGCGCCGCCCCCAAAGAGCAGGGAAAAGCAGACATTCGCGCTGCGCAGCTTTTTTGTCCGCGCAGCGATCGCGTAGGCAGGGTAACGGCCGCAGTTATGCCACCTGACCCTGGCAAAGTCCTTATTCTCATAGGTTCTCCGCACCTCTCCGACGCGGACATTAAAGAGCAGGATATCCGCCTCGGGATGAGCCGCGAATTCCCCAAGCAGTGCCTCCGCATAGCCCTTGTCATACTGGATGTCCTCATCGGAAAATAGCACGATCTCCCCTCGGGCGCGCATCAGCGCCGTGTTCCGGGAAAGTCCCACGCCCCGCTCCGCAAGCAGATAACAGCGGATGAGCTGTCCCCCCTCGCTGAATTCCCGGTACGCATTCTGATCACACTGATCGATCAGGATGGCAGGCGCCTCGAGGCCCATTTTTCTGATGAGCTCCTCCGGCTCCTTCTCCAGCGCGGAGATCAGCATTTCCAGGGGACACGCCCCTGCTTCGTTCATCCTCTCAGCCATTACACCATTCCATTTATCCGGCCGCTTTCTCCTCAGAACCCCAGGAAAATGCTGTGTTAATCCGCATTTCCTTAGAAGCGTTGAGCAAAGCGCTTCCCCGGCGGGATTTTTCGTAAAGCGAACAAAGCCCGCTTTGGGAAACAATAAACTTTTATTTACAGCTCCTGTATTTCTGAACTCCGCAGCAGCGGGCAAAAAGGCGCGGATCCACCCCGGTCAGCATAAGCTCCTGTGGCTGCGCTTCCTCAAACAGCAGCTGCGCCTTTGTCACACTGATCCCCGCAGGAAGCGTCAGCAGCTGCGCCTTTGTCACACTGATCCCCGCAGGAAGCGTCAGCAGCTTCCCGGTCCTTCCCGCACACAGCTCTCCGGAAGCCCGAATTTCCTCTTCCATTACTTTCTGCGATGCAGCTTCTTTTCCCATCGCTTCCGGCGACACTGCTGCTTTCTCCATCCCTTCCCGCGGCACAGTTTCCTTCTCCGGCGTTTCCCGGGGCGCAGTTTCCCTCTCCGGCGCTTCACAAGACACAGTTTCCCTCTCCGGCGTTTCCCGGGGCGCAGTTTCCCTCTCCGGCGTTTCACGCGTCACAGTTTCCTTCTCCGGCGTTTCCTGCGGCGAGATATCCTTCAGCATCCCTGCCTCCAGAATATCCGCCGGCATTTTCTCTTCCCCCTTCAGGGAAAAACTGACGGGAAGCGCCGTCAGCCTAAGCAGATCGCCGGGGAGCAGAATGCGGTCGTCCAGCGAATACCACAGCCCCAGCGCGATCAGGGCAAACAGAAATCCCAGCACTGCTCCTGCCTCTGCGGCCCTGCCGGTTTGCAGAACGCGGAGAAACGGCTTTGTTTCCCCCTTCTCAATAACGCGCATCCCGCGAAATTCCTCCATCCGGTCTGCGAAAGCGATCAGCTCCTGTTCCGTGATCTCACTGACTATATCGGTCAATTTTTCAGAGGAGCCGATGGTTTCCAGATGGATCAGGCGGATATCTGAAGGGAGCTCGATGTTCACCATTTCCCAGAGCTCTTCCCGCGTAATCCCTGTTCCTTCCTTTTCCAGACGCGCATAAGCCCGTCCCAGGATCTCCTCCGTGTGCAGGATATCGTTCCAGGTATAGGCATTGTAGTAATCGTAGTTTTCCTTTGTTTTTTCGTTGAAGGCGAAGTCGATATAGAGCTTTTCTTCCCGTCTGAAGAGGGGACCCGGATCGGTAAGATTGCTCCAGGCAAGGTAGATCCCGATTCCGATCAGCGCGCCGAGCAGGCCTCCGAGAAGCAGCAGCCACAGCTTCGGCAGCATCACGAAAAATGCGCGGCGGCGATCCATGCCGGGCCGGAGGAGATGCCTATGCGCGCAGGAACGCGGAGCTCCGGCCACATACGCAGCCACACCGTCCTGCCCCTTTCCCTGTCCGTCAGCCATTTGCACCGCTCCCTTTGCCCTCAGTCCTGTCCGGCTTCTGCCTTCGATCAGATAAACCCATGTTACCGTTGTCCGGCTGCCGTTTGGCAAATGTTTCCCGCGCTGACGCCCCCGAAGCATCCGATACGCTGACCCTTTTGCCAGTCGCCTGTTCTTCGGCAAATGCTTCCCGTCCTGACGCCCCTAAAGCATCCGATGCGCCGCCTCTTTCGTCATTCGCCTGATCTTCGGCAAATGCTTCCTGCGCTGACACCCACGAAGCATCCGATGCGCTGACCCTTTCGTCCACCGCCTGTTCTTCGACAAATGTTTCCCGTCCTGATGCCTCTGCGGCGTCCGGCGACCCCTTCGCCGCACCCTTCTCCTCCACGCCCTCCGTCGCGTCCGGTGTAAAGAGGATCTTTAAGGTCAGCAGCATCAGCTGAAGGTCAAGCCAGAAGCTGTAATTTTCAATGTAGTAAAGATCCAGCTTCAGCTTATCATAGGGCGTCGTATTGTATTTTCCGTAGACCTGCGCGTAACCCGCAAGTCCTGCCTTCACCCGTGTGCGGAAGGCGAATTCCGGCATCGTTTCCAGATACTGCGCAATGAGCTCCGGGCGCTCGGGCCTCGGGCCGATAAAGCTCATTTCCCCTTTAAAGATATTCCAGAGCTGCGGCAGCTCGTCTAACCGCACCGCGCGGATAAAGCGGCCCACCGGCGTGATCCGGTCGTCCTTTTTCCCTGCAAGCCTCGCGATGCCGTCCGCTTCAGAGCTCACCCGCATGCTGCGGAACTTGATGATCTCGAATTCCCTTCCCCCCAGCGTCACCCGTTTTTGGCGATAAAAGACAGGCCCGCCGTCACAGAGCTTCACGGCGAAAGCTGTCAGCAGCATGAAGGGGGAAGCCAGGATCCCAAGGATAAGCGAAAAAACCAGATCCAGCAGGCGCTTTGCCGCCTTCTCTTCAAGCGTTAAGGGCGAAGGGTCGGAAAGCAGGATCGGCGTGTCAAAAAGATGCAGCGGCAGCATTCCCTTGACGATCACATCCGTGATCTTCGGCATCAGATAAACACGGATGCTCTGGCCGTAACAAAGCTTTAAAAGATCATTCCGCTCCTTATTCGGCAGATCCCAGAGCACCACAGCGTCATATTTTCTTTCCTGCTGCAAGGCGGCTGCCGTACCGGTTTTTTTGGCTTCGCAGCTCTCCCCGTTGTCCCTTTTCCCGAGCACCTCCTGTTCAAGCTTCTGCATTCCCTCGGAAAGATTGATCGTTTTTTCGATCCGGAAACGATCCTGCCTGGTCCTCAGTTTTTCCAGGATGGCGCCGATCGGGTATTCCCCGTAGATCACAAGCAGCCTGTCCGGCGGGACCAGTCGTCGATACACACCTCTGTATACAAGCACAAAGAGCACCACGATCAGAAACTGGACAACCGTCATGAGCAAAATCGGGATCACCCGCACCATCCACATGCTCATCAGGCAGAGCTGCAGATAAGTGATGAAATTCGCAAAGAGGATCCCGAAGGTCTGGGAGAGGATCAGGGGCGCCGAACGCTCCCCGTTTAAGATCCCTCCGCCATAGGTGTGAAGGGCAAAGATCAGCAGAAAGAAATAGATCACGATGGTCCCGCGGTGGCCAAGGCCCCCGGGATAGAAATTCAGCCGGTAGGAGACCCGCTCGAAATAGATCTCAAACCAGGCGTAAGCGTAGACGGCTGTCAGCGCGATCAGCTCAAGCAGGGTAAAGCCCAGTGTAAGCAGTCGTTTCATCCGGAAGCCCTACCCGATCCTTCTTAAGGTGGCGCGGAAGGCCCAGGGAACGAAATAGCGCAGGCTTTTCGGAACGGACATGCCTTCCCTTTTCCGGTAAAGATCCCAGATCCGATGGATCGCGTGGAGCTTGTTGGAGGACAGGCTCCCGCCCTTCGGACGCCGGTAGATGGTCAGATTCTCCTGCAGGCCATAGGCGATCACGCCTGTTTTCAGGATCGTCCACCAGGTGGCCGTGTCCTCGGAAGAGATCCGGGGCATCCGAAGCTTTTCCTTTGGCAGCTTTTCCATGTCAAACATGACCGTGCTCGTGAAGATCACGGTCCGGGAAAGGGCCTGGGAATAGCTTAAGGTCTCGGGCGCCTTGACGATCCGGCCCGTGCCCTTCGCATCCGCGTCCCCGAATTCATAGGAGGTAAACGAAAATGCTGCGTGCTTTTCCCGCAGAAAAGCCAGCTGGTGCGCCAGCTTTTCCGGCATCCAGAGATCGTCGGAATCCAGATAGGCCAGATAGCGGCCCTTCGCGTATTTCAGTCCCATATTTCTGGAGGCCGCGGCGCCGATGTTTTTCGGAAAACAGATCAGCATGGCCGTGGCGCCGCCGGGAAGCTTCCAGGAGGTAAGCTTTTCCTCTCTTCCGGGCAGCGAGATCCCATCCTCTTCGAGCACGCAGCCCGCAAGGGAAGAATAATGATCACGGATCACCTGCCTGCTTTCATCCGAGGAGCAGTCATCCACAAGGATCAGATCCCAGTCCCTGAGGGTCTGGGCATCAATGCTTTTCAGCGTCTGTTCGATATAATCCGCCTTATTGTAGACGGGGGTGATGATGCTTACGCGTTCGGGCATATTATTCAGGCTTTCCGTCACATATCTGCTTCACGGCTCATCTCATATTACTTCGCTGCTCATCTTATCAGGTTTCCGCTTGGAGAAGGGCAGATTACCATATCGCTTCGCCGCTCATCTCATCATAAAGCTTTGAATCCATAAGGGAAACATGCCGTTTCCAAAAGCGAATGAAGTCCGTTTTGCATGGAATTCAGCGGGAGAAGCGCTTTGATCAGCGCTTCCTTATATCTCTTCCTTCACCAGGTAGATCGGTCTGTGCTTCACCTCCAGATAGACCTTGGAAAGGTACTGTCCCACGATCCCCAGGCAGAGCAGCTGCACGCCGGAGATCAGCGCGATAATGCAGACCAAAGACGGCCAGCCGCTGGTGGGATCCCCGAAGACCGCCGTCCGGATCACGATAACGATGATCAGGACAAAGGCCAGGAAACAGAAGAGCACGCCCAGAAACGAGGCGATCGCGAGCGGCGCCGTGGAAAAGGCCAGGATCCCGTCGATGGCATAGAGAAAAAGCTTCCAGAAGCTCCATTTGCTCTGCCCCTTCTGCCGCTCCACATTTTCAAAGGAGATCCACTTCGTTTCAAAGCCCACCCAGCCGTAGATCCCCTTGGTGAAACGGTTGTACTCGGACATGGCCAGGATCGCGTCCACCACCTGCCTGGTCATCAGGCGGTAGTCTCTGGCGCCGTCCACCACCTCTGTTTTCGAGATCTTATTCATCAGGCGGTAAAAGCCTCTGGCAAAAAAGGAGCGGATCGGCGGCTCCCCCTTTCTGGAAAAACGCCTGGTGGCCACGGAATCATAGCCCTCATCCAGCCCCGCAAACATTTCCGGCAGCAACGAGGGCGGATCCTGCAGATCCGCGTCCATCGTGACCACGAAATCGCCTTTCGCATGGGAAAAGCCGGCATACATCGCCGCCTCCTTCCCGAAATTGCGGGAAAAGGAGATCAGGCGGACACGCCCGTCCTTCTCATGGAGCTTTTTTACCTCCCTGACCGTTCCGTCCTTCGAGCCGTCGTCGATGAAGAGGATCTCGAAATCCAGTCCCCTGGAATCAAAAAACTCCTGATTCTTCACAAACTCACGGTAAAAATCCGCGATATTTTCTTCTTCGTTAAAGCAGGGCACAATGGCACTGAGCAAAGCCATCCTAGATCAGTTCCTCCCGCTCCAGCTCCTTCAGTTTTTCCGTGAGCTTCCCGATCTCCTGCGCCCTGTCCTTCGGGCAGACCAGCACGGCATCCTCTGTTTCCGCGATGATCAGGTCCTTTACGCCAAGCGCGGCCACGAGCCTGTCCGAGCTGATGATCACACAGTTTTCGGCATCCTCCTCGAGCACATCCCCGAAGGATACATTTCCCCGCTCATCCGCCTGATGCAGGGCCGCCATTTCCGGAAAGCTTCCCACATCGCTCCAGCCGAAATCCCCGGGGAGCACATAGACCCGGCCCTTTGCGGCTGCCCGTTCCATGATCCCATAATCGATCGAGATCTTCGGGATCTGGGGGTAGATCTTCTGCAGCACGGCCGCCTTCGCCTGGGTCCGCACGGTGGGACGGATCTGTTCCAGCTTTTCATAGATATCCGGCAGCAGCTCCGCGAATAGATTTAACATCACCGATGCGCGGAAGACGAACATGCCGCTGTTCCAGAAATAATTCCCGGAGGAAACATATTTCTCCGCCGTTTCCTGATCCGGCTTCTCCGTGAACTCGATCACCTTTTCCGCTGCCGCAGTCTCTCCGGAAACCGGCTCTGTGGCTTTCGCCGCGTCCGCCGCCCCAACCGCGGCTGCTGAGCCTTCCGGCCCTGCGGGCTCCTCTTCTGCCGCAGTCTCTCCGGAAACCGGCCCTGCGGCTTTCGCCGCGTCCACCGCCCCAACCGCGGCTGCTGAGCCTTCCGGCTCTGCGGGCTCCTCTTCTGCCGCAGTCTCTCCGGAAACCGGCTCTGCGGACTTCTCTGTTTCTCCGGCTTCTTCCGCGCCGGAGCCCGGAGCCTGCGCGGACGATCCCGCGTCCTTCCGGATATAGCCGTATCCGGTACAGGCAAAGGTGGGCTTAATCCCGATCGTGATTATCCCGTCCTTCTCCTCCGCCGCTTTTGCCGCAAGGGCGAGCGTCTCCCTGAAGCGTTTTTCATCCCTGATGGCCGGATCCGCTGGAACCACGATCAGGATACTGTCGCCGAAGCGTTCCAGAATCTCAATGCAGGCAAGACCAATGCAGGGAGCGGTGTTTCGGGCGGCAGGCTCCCGCAAAAGATTGGAATCCTTCAGCCTGTCCCCGGTCAGCTCCTTTAACTGCTTTGCCTGATCCGCGCCCGTGACCACAAAAACCTCTCCGTTTTCGGAGAGCGGCTTCAAACGGTCTATCGCCTCATTGATCAGCAGCTCTTTTCCGGTAAGGTTTAAAAGCTGCTTGGGCTTTTTTCTGCGGGACAGGGGCCAGAACCGCGTGCCTCCGCCACCCGCCATCACGACGCCGTATCGTTTCAAAAATTTAATCCTCCAGGTATCTCATCTTCACTTTCTTGCGCTGTGGAGATTTTCCTTAAACCACTGATAGGAGAGCCGGATCCCCTCCGGCAGCTCCACCCTGTGCTGCCAGCCGAGGCCATGGAGCTTTGACACATCACAGAGCTTTCTCGGGGTGCCATCGGGCTTATCCTTATTCCAGACGATCTCGCCTTCAAAGCCCACCTCGGCCTTCACCAGCTCCGCCAGCTCTTTGATCGTCAGCTCCTTCCCCGTCCCGATGTTCACATGCTCCTCACCGGAATAGTTTTCCAAAAGAAAAACACAGGCATCCGCCATATCATCCACATAAAGGAATTCCCGCAGGGGCGTGCCCGTGCCCCAGAGCTCCACGCTTTCCGCGCCGCTTTCCTTCGCGTCATGGAATTTACGGATCATCGCAGGCAGCACATGGCTTCCCTCCAGTTCGAAATTGTCATGGGGGCCGTAAAGGTTCGTAGGCATACAGCTGATATAGTCCACGCCGTACTGCCGTTTATAATATTTGCACATCTGCATTCCCGCGATCTTCGCGATGGCATAGGCCTCGTTGGTCTGCTCCAGCGGCCCTGTCAGCAGCGCGCTTTCCGGGATCGGCTGCGGGGCCATCCTGGGATAAATACAGGAGCTGCCCAGAAACAGCAGCCTTTTCACGCCGTTTTCAAAGGCGGAGGAGATCACATTGCACTGGATCTGCAGATTGATCATCGCGAAATCCGCCGGATAGGTGCTGTTTGCGCCGATCCCGCCCACCTTCGCCGCGGCAAGCACCACGACATCCGGCTTTTCCGTCCGGAAAAAGTCCCGGACCGCCGCCTGATCCGTCAGGTCAAGCTCCTGATGGCTCCTCACCGCCCGGTTCAGATAGCCCTTCTTTTCAAGGCAGCGGCAGATCGCGCTGCCCACGAGGCCCTTATGCCCCGCCACATAGATCTTATCTTCTTTTCTTATCTTATCGGACATGTTCTTTCTTTAAATCTTCCTCCACCATCATATTGATCAGCTCTTCAAAGCTTACCTCTCTTTTCCAGGCAAGCTCCCGCTCCGCCTTTGCCGGATCTCCCCAGAGGAATTCCACCTCGGCGGGACGGTAAAACTCGGGATTCACATCTACATAGAGGCGTCCCGTGGCTTTGTCGTAACCCTTTTCGTTTATTCCCTCGCCCTTCCATTCCAGCTCGATCCCTGCTGCCCGGAAGGCCTTTTCCGCAAATTCGCGGACGGTGTGGGTTTCCCCGGTGGCCAGGACATAATCGCCCGGCGCGTCCTTCTGCAGCATCAGCCACATTCCGCGGACATAGTCCCCGGCAAAGCCCCAGTCACGCTTCGCGTTCATATTGCCGAGGGAAAGCTTTTCCTGTTTCCCGGAAAGGATCCGGGCAATGCCCCGCGTGATCTTTCTGGTCACAAAGTTCTCCCCTCTGCGCGGGGACTCGTGATTGAACAGGATGCCGTTGCAGGCGAAGAGCTGATAGGCTTCACGATAGTTCACCGTGATCCAATAGGAATAGAGCTTGGCCGCACCGTAGGGGCTTTTCGGATAAAAGGGCGTCTTTTCGTTCTGCGGCGCCGTCTCCGGGATCCCGCCGAAAAGCTCGGAGGTGGAGGCCTGATAGAAACGGCAGGCTCCCCCGTTCACGCGGATCGCCTCAAGAAGCTTCAGGGTGCTCACGCCTGTGGCCTCAGCCGTATATTCCGGCACCTCAAAGGAGATGCCCACATGGCTCTGCGCCGCCAGATTATAGACCTCCCCGGGCCTGATCTCGGAGATCAGCCGCATCAGATTGCTGGAGTCCGTCACATCCGCGTAGTGCAGAAAGAGCTTTACCTTATAATAATCGGAGCGTAAAAGATGCTCGATCCTTTCGTGATTTTCCGTACTGTGCCGGCGGACAAGGCCATGGACCTCATAGCCCTTCTCCAGCAGGAATTCCGCGAGATAGGAGCCGTCCTGCCCCGTAATTCCGGTGATCAGCGCGATTTTTTTCATGCTTGTTTATCTCTCCTTCCGTGTCCGTTCAGGACAGCAGGGGTTTTCGTCAAAAGCATCATTCGTGAGCGAGCTCACGACGGCTTTCTCTGTTCCGGATCCTTTGTATCCGTTCAGGACACCCAGCCATGGAAAAAGCAAAAAACGCTTTTTCCATGGCTGATTGGATTCATCCAATACATCAGTTTGTCAAAGGCACCGTCCGTGAGCGAGCTCACGACGGCACCTTTAACAACCTGATGTGCTGTCCTGAACGGATACTCACATTATAGTATCTTCCCCTCCGATTTACAAACCCGGGGGAATGGGGTAAAATCATGATCATGCAGATCGTCTATGACTTGTTTCACAACGAATGCTTTGTCGCAGCGGGGCTGGGGTGGCTCATCGCCCAGCTCGCCAAAACCATACTCTATATCATCGTGAACAAGACCTTCGAAAAGGAGCGGCTGGTCGGGAGCGGAGGGATGCCTTCTTCCCATTCCGCCACAGTGGTGGCGCTGCTTGTGGCCACCTTTTTCCAGTACGGTGTGAAGGACTTTCCCTTCGCGATGGCGCTGTTCTTCGCGATCATCGTGATGCACGATGCCAGAGGCGTGCGCCGGGAGACCGGCCGCCAGGCCCATGTGCTCAATGAGATGATGGACTGGATGGCGAATATGGGCAACGAAGCCATTCCTCCCGATCAGAAGCTCAAGGAATTCATCGGGCATTCGCCCACCCAGGTGATCATCGGGGCGCTGCTGGGCGCCGTAGTGGGGGTGTCTGTGCACTATCTTTTCTTCCCCGTATAGAAGCAGCCGTCAGACTGGTATGCACAGCGTTCCTGTTTTTCTCCGATCCCTTCGGTCAGGGCTGGATTACATCTCAGGAAACGGCGCCGGATAGCCTGTGAAAAGGCATTCCTGTCGGCGCTATTTCAGTTCACCTGCAAGATACTCCTCCAGCGCGCTTTCCCAATCCTGAAAATAATAATCCAGCGTGTTCTTTAAGCGCTTGTTTTCCAGAATGGAGTAGGCCGGGCGCTCCGCCTGATCCGGGACAAGCTTCTTATATTCCTCTGTGGAAACAGGGATAATCTTCGTCTTCCTTCCCGCAAGCTCCATGATCTTCGCGGCAAACTCCGCCCAGGAGCAGCTGCCCTCGCAGGTGGCGTGATAGAGCCCGAAGCGCCCCGTGCCCAAAAGGAAACGGATGCAGCGGGCAAGCTCCAGCGCGGAGGTGGGGCTGCCGAGCTGATCGTTTACCACACTGATCTCGTCCTTCGTCTCGGAAAGTCTGAGCATCGTCCGGACGAAATTCTTTCCGTCCCCGTAAAGCCAGGCCGTCCGGAGCATATAGTATTTCGGGGCGACCTGGGACACATACCGCTCCGCCTCCTGCTTTGACGCGCCGTAAACGCTCATCGGCGCGGTCCGCTCCAGCTCCGTATAAGGCCGCGTGCGCCTCTCCCCGCTGAAGACATAATCTGTGGAAATGTGGACCAGCACGGCGTCTGTGTCTCTCGCGGCCACAGCCAGATTTCCCGCCCCTGTCGCGTTCACGGCATAGGCCAGATCCCTGTTTTTTTCACAGCCGTCCACATTGGTGTAGGCGGCCGCGTTCACGATCACATCCGGCTTTTCCTCCTCCACGAGCGCCTTCACCGCATCATACGAGGTAATATCCAGCGGTCTGATCCCCTTTTCCTCGGAAACAGCCTCGCCCACATCCGTCAGGATGAGCTCCGTGGTCTCATCCTCCGCAAACAACTGTCTTAATGCCCTGCCCAGCTGGCCGTCAGCGCCGGCGATCAGCAGCTTTTTTCCCATCTCGAGTTCCTCCCTTTACCTGTTCTTCCAGAGCCTGTAAACCGTAAAATCGTTCTGCTCCACCCCCATTTCTCCCACATAAGCCATCGTGTAATCCCATTCCACAAGCTGATCGTAGGTAAATTCCCACTCATGGGGGGTGTCCAGAAAATAGGTGTATGCATAATCATTATCCGGGTTGTAATCCCTGATATAGATCAGATCATTATCCGGAAAATAATATTCATAGATAAAATCAAAAACCTCAAAATTGTAAACAATGCAGTCCTGCGGCGTAAGCTCTTTCGCAAAATAGGCCTCGAGTTCCGGCACGCGGCTCGAACGGTACTCCGCGTGAAAATTCTCCTTATACTGGACCGCGCCGGAAAAGAGCAGAAAGCCTCCGATCAGGCAGGGAATCACGACGGCCATCGGATCCTTAAAGCCCTCCGGCACGGGAAACCGAAGGCCCCGCATGCCCAGCGCGAAAAAGACCGCGATCAGTCCCATGCAGGGGAAGATGTACTGATCCCTGTAGATCGGGCGAACAGCGAGAGAATAGCCTATGCCGAAGAGCATCGTGAGAAACGGAACAAGCAGCGCCCAGGCATAGGGGCCCTTTTTCCCCGGATAAAGCCTTAACCCAAAGGCCGCCAGCAAAAGCAGGCCGATGTAGATGGGCAAAGTGATGGGATAGTCCTCCAGCGCGAACATCCAGACGAAGTAGTTCCCGACTGTTTCCGGGGTGATGGGGGGGATCCAGTAGCTCTGGGACACAAGCATGGTCTGTCGGAGCAGGATAAAGCCCCAGGGCGCATAACCAAGCAGCAGGGCGAGGCTCAGCCCTAGCCAGAGGCGAAGGGACGGAAGTCCCGCCGGGCCGTCGGCCTGCAAAGATACCCTGTCCGACTTATCAGGCGATTGCGGTTCTTCGCGGGCGGTAAGCGCCTCCCCCTCCGGACCATCCATCTGCACGGACGCCTCACTCAGCCTGTCAG
>ODAI011959214.1_pt1 | contig 13416 bp, 11 predicted proteins | sample 1539321 | NCBI WGS metagenome assembly ODAI01 (sample SAMN02144231, study PRJEB22623) | gut metagenome | biome: sheep rumen | host: Ovis aries | place: New Zealand
AAGGGCTGTGGCGGAGAATGTCACTTCAACACTCAGAGCTACCACCGTGGAGGAAAATGGCTGCAAGGTATTTACCATCGAGCACCTCATGAGCGCCTTTCATGCAGCTGGCATTGATAACTGCCGCATAGAGATGGATGCAGAGGAACCGCCAGTGGCGGACGGCTCATCTCTGGCTTTCTTTGAGCTTATTCAGGGAGCGGGCAGTGTTGAGTTGGATGCTCCACGCCATGAAGTAGTGGTGGACAAGGTTTATCGCATTGATGATGAGCAGAAGGAGCGCTTTGTCATGGTGCTCCCTTATGACGGCTTCAGGGTGAGTTTCACCTCACTTAATCCCCACAAGCTTATTGGAGTCCAGTATGAGGACTTCGAGATTGATGAGGAAACCTATAAGAGGGAGATTGCTCCTGCTCGTACCATTGCCTATGAGAAGGAAATAGAAGCACTCAGGCAGATGGGCCTGGGGCTTGGCGGCACCATTGAGAGCGTCATTGTCTACAATGACGAGGGATGGCTCAATCCCCTGCATTTTGAGGATGAACTGGTAAGGCATAAAATTCTGGATGTCATTGGTGATTTGCGGCTGGCAGGCCCCATACGCGGCCATGTGATAGCGGCTGCTTCGGGACATGCCCTGAATACAGCTTTGGCAAAACTGCTTGCGGCAGCGCCGCGAGCCTGAGTATAGAAAGAGGGATACGTTTATGGAACTCGATATCAATGAAATTATGAAAATCCTGCCCCATCGTCCGCCCCTTCTGCTGGTGGACCGCATTGTGGAGATTGAGCCCTTCAAATCTGCTACAGGCATCAAGTGCATCACCATGAATGAGCCACAGTTCACCGGCCATTTCCCAGGGCATCCCATCATGCCCGGTGTGTTGCTCCTGGAGGCCATGGCTCAGGTGGGCGGCGTTGCCATGCTTTATCCTGAGGAGCATCGTGGCAAGCTGGCTTTCTTCGGCGGCATGGATAATGTACGTTTCAAGCAGCCTGTGCTGCCTGGCGATGTGCTGGTTACTAAGGCAGAGATTACCAAGGTGCGCGGTAATTTTGGCGTTCTTCATGCAGACGGCTATGTCAATGACAAGCTGGTGGCTCAGGCAGACTTCAAGTTTGCCTTGATTGAGGACGAAGGTAGAAAGGCTGAATAAGCTGATATTTCGTTGTGGACGTAAAATAAAGGATTTTGTTGTAAATAACTGATTTAAGCAAGTAAATCAGACCTAGTCTTTGTTCAAATCGAAGAATGCCCGGATTTGCTGTCATATTGCATACTAAGATTGAAAGTTTATTTGGGAGTATAAATAAAAGATGAGCAAAGCCGTTGGTGTCGGGAATTGCTCACCCTGGCACGTGGGTTTCGGGAACAGAGGAGTTGGAGCAGATGAGCGCTGAAAGCAAAGTAGTGGCTTATATACATGATACTGCTGTCATAGCACCGGGGGCACGGATTGCCAAGAATGTGGAGATTGGGCCGTACTCGGTGATTGGGGAGCATGTGGAAATCGGTGAGGGCACGAAGATTGGCCCCCATGTGGTTATCACTGGCTGGACCCAGATTGGCAAGGATTGCAAGATTTTCCAGGGGGCTTCCATAGGCGAGGAACCCCAGGATTTGAAATTCAAGGGTGAGAAGAGCTATGTCTTCATCGGTGACCGCACCACCATCCGTGAGGGTGTCACCGTCCACCGCGCCACTGGCGAAGGGGAGGAGACCCGCATCGGCAATGACTGCCTGCTGATGGCCCTCACCCATGTGGCCCATAACTGTGTGCTTGGCAATAATGTCATCATGTCCAACCTGGCCAGCGTGGCGGGCCATGTGGTGGTGGAAGACCGGGCTGTCATCGGCGGCATGGCTGGTGTGCACCAGTTCGTGAAGATTGGCCGCAACGCCATGGTAGCCGGCATGTCCCGTCTGGTGCAGGATGTGGTGCCTTATACCATCGTGGCAGGCCATCCGGCGAAAGCCGCGGGCCTCAACAGCGTGGGCATTGCCCGGGCTGGCATACCTGTGGAGGTGCGCCGCAATATCAAGCGGGCGTACAAGATTCTCTACCGTTCCGGTCTGAGCCTCCAGGAAGCCATTTCTGTCATTGAGCAGGATGTGGATTCCAGTGAGGAAATTGAACATTTCCTCCGTTTCCTGCGCAATGCTGACCGGGGCATCTGCCGCGGCCGCCGGGATGGAGACAAAGATATTTAAGTTGCAACTGACATATTTAGAGATGGGGAGCAGAGTTTATGGAAAAAATTGGACTGCTGGCAGGTGTAGGCAAGCTGCCTGTTGAATGTGCGCGAGCTGCAAAGCTTTTGGGCTATGAGGTTTATGCTGTGGCCCTGCTGGACGAGACGGACCCTGAGCTGGACGAGGCGGCTACTGAGTGTGCCCATATCAGCATTGCCAAGCTGGGTGAGCTGCTGGCTTACCTGAAGGATAAGCAGGTAGAGAAGGTGACCATGATTGGCAAGGTCACCAAGGAACTGCTTTTCTCCGGGAAACTCATCCCGGATGCTATGGCCATGCAGCTTATCATGTCTCTGCCGGACAGGAAGGACGATACCATCATGCTGGCTTTCGTCCAGGCTCTGGCCAAGGCTGGCTTCACTGCCTTTGACCAGACGGCCCTTATCCATAAGCTGATGCCCCATCGTGGCACCATCACCAGCCGTGAGCCGGATGAGCGGGAGAAGAAGGACATGGAGTTCGGCTTCCGCATGGCCAAGGAAATCGGCCGTTTGGATGTGGGACAGACCGTGGTGGTGAAGGAAGCCGCTGTCATGGCCCTGGAGGCTATTGAGGGCACCGATGCCTGCATCAGACGCGGCGGCGAACTGGCCCGTGGCGGCGCAGTGGTGGCCAAGGTGGCCAAGCCTGAGCAGGATAACCGCTTTGATGTACCTACGGTGGGCAAGACTACCATTGAGTCCATGATTGCCGCAGGGGCTACGGCTCTGGCTATCGAGGCAGACAAGACCCTGCTGGTGGAGCGGGAAGCTGTGGTGAAGCTGGCCGAAGAACACGGCATTGCTATCGTGGCTATGTGAAGATGAAGATATGAGATGCGGCAGTTACTTCGGTCTGCCGCATTTCTTTTTTGCGGGCTTCGGCGTTATATGATAAAATGATAGATTGATGGACGGAGGGATGGCCTGTGAAGATTATGCTCTCAGCAGGAGAGGTTTCGGGGGACTTGCACGGCAAGAAGCTGGCAGAGGCCCTTTTAAGCATTGACCCTTCCGTGCAGCTCATGGGCTTTGGCGGCAGGGAAATGGAGGGCGCCGGCGTGCGCCTGCTCAGAGACTTTGCCGACTACAATGTCATGGGCGTCTGGGAAGTCCTGAAGAATCTGGGCAAGATACTGGGGCTTTTGCGCGAGCTGGAAAATGCCATGCGGGAGGAAAAGCCTGACCTTCTGGTGCTCATAGATTACCCGGATTTTAACTGGCGGCTGGCGAGAAAGGCCAGAGCCCTGGGGATTCCGGTGTTTTCCTATATCCCACCTTCTGCCTGGGCCTGGCGCAAGGGACGGGCCAAAGACTGCGCCAGGATTGCAGAGGAATTTGTGGCTATCTTTCCCCATGAGCTGCCTCCTTATGAAGCGGCCGGGGCGAAGATTTCCTTTGTGGGCAATCCCCTGGTAGATACGGTAAAGGCAGAGATTCCTGTGAAACAGGCTGAACGGGAGTTTGGCCTGCAGGAGGGAGAAGTGCCCATCCTGCTGCTGCCTGGCAGCCGCCGTCAGGAAATAGAGATGCTCCTGCCGGATATGCTGGGGGCGGCGAAGCTCTTGAAGGAAAGGCACCCTGAAAGCCGCTTTTACCTGCCTGTGGCAGATGAGGGATTGAGGGCGCTGATAGAAGCGAAAATCTCTGCGGCAGGTGTGCCAGTCACCCTTACGGGCACGGAACACCGCTATGCTCTCATGGGCATGGGGGCGGCGGCTATGGCCACCTCAGGCACGGTGGTGATGGAGGCGGCCCTTATGGGACTGCCCTGTGTGGTGCTCTATCGCTTGTCCAGGCTGTCAGCCTTCATTGGCAGGCACCTGGTCCATGTGGATAATTTCAGCCTGCCCAATATTCTTTTGGGAGAAGGCTTCCAGCCGGAACTGCTGCAGGAGCAGGTGACACCAGAGAATATTGCAGAAAATATGCTGCCGCTCTATCCAGGTGAAGAAAAGAGGCAGGTCACCTGCGAAAAGCTCAGGGAAGCCTGCGCAAAGCTGGGGGCACCCGGGGCGGCTTATCGTGTAGCGGAAAAAGTGCTGGCCTGTGCCAGACGACATATTTCATAGATTTTGAGGGAAGATCATCCATGAAGAATTACAAGCGGCTGCTGCAATATATGCGGCCTTATACAAGGCGTTTTATCCTGGCTGTTTTCTGCATCATCATGGCGGCAGCTGCCAATCTTTACTTGCCTTGGATCATCAAGGACATGGTGGACAAGGTACTGACGGAAAAGGATATGTTCATGCTGAATGTCATTTCGGCAGGCATTGTCATAACCTTCCTCATCAGAGGCATTTTCTACTATGGCCAGTCCTATCTGGTATCCTACATTGGCGAGCGGGTGATCATCGATGTCCGCGAGGTCATGTTCAAAAAGTTCCAGCGCCTGCCCATGTCTTATTTTGACAGGCATCAGACGGGCGAGACCATGAGTTATATCACCAACGACGTGGCGGCTATCCAGTCCGCTCTGGTGAGCCAGCTCATAGAGATGGTGACGGAAGGATCAATTCTCATCGGTTCCCTGGTCATGATGTTGTATCTTGACTGGAAACTCTCCCTGCTGACACTGGTGATTATCCCGCTGGTGGGACAGGCCATGAAGATTTTCGGCCGCAAGCTCAAGCGCAATGGCACGGTGATTCAGGAGCGCATGGCAGATATTACCTCCCTTTTGCAGGAAAGTGTGTCTTCTGTGCGGGTAGTCAAGACCTTTGTTCGTGAGGATTACGAAATCAACCGCTTTCAGAAGCAGAACATCCTGAACTTCCAGGCCGCCATGAAGAATGTGCAGCTCACCAGCCTGCTGACGCCGACGGTGGAGTTCCTGGCGGCAGTATCAGTGACTTTCATTGTCTGGTTTGGCGGTTATGAGGTGCTGAATGGTGAGCTCACTGCTGGTGCGCTCATAGCATTCCTTACTTACGCTGTGAATCTGGCCAATCCCGTCAAGCGTCTTTCCCGTGTCTACGGCTCCATGCAGAAGGCCATGGCGGCAGTGGACAGGGTGTTTGAGATCATTGACTTGCCTGAGCCGCTTTCCGACAAGCCAGAGGCCAAGCCACTGCCTGAAATTCAGGGGCATGTGGTAGTGGACCATGTTTCCTTTGGCTATAAGAAGGATGTGCTGGCTCTGGATGATGTGACGCTGGAGGCAAGGCCTGGGCAGATGATTGCTTTTGTGGGGCCGTCAGGGGCAGGCAAGTCCACCATCGCTAACCTGCTGCCGCGCTTCTATGAGATAGATAGTGGTTCCATCAGCATTGATGGCTATGATATACGGGATGTGACCATCAAGTCCCTGCGGGAGCAAATTGGCATTGTTCCACAGGAAACCATGCTTTTTTCTACCACGGTGCGGGAAAATATCCGTTATGGCAGACTGGATGCAACTGACGAGGAAGTGGAAGCAGCAGCCAGGGCAGCCAATGCCGATGGCTTTATACGTGAACTGCCCCAGGGTTATGACACTCCTATTGGGGAACGGGGACTTAATCTTTCTGGTGGTCAGCGCCAGCGCATGGCCATTGCCCGGGCTATACTCAAAAATCCTCGCATCCTCATCCTGGATGAAGCCACTTCGGCCCTGGATACGGAGAGTGAGAAAGTGGTGCAGGCGGCCCTCGACCAGCTCATGGTGGGGCGTACTTCCTTTGTCATTGCTCACCGTCTTTCCACCATTTTCAATGCCGACCAGATTTATGTCATTGACGGAGGCAAAATCAAGGAGCATGGCACACATGAGGAGCTTCTGAAGAAGAACGGGCTTTACAGTTATCTATATAATATTCAGTTTAGCAAGAAGAACGTTGAGTAAAGGGGATAAGACATGCAGTTGCTTTATAACATAGCGGCCATCATCGTCGTGGTGCTCATCATCCCGATGTTTATGATCCGCGCGGTGCGTGAACGGGGGTTCGTGGAGCGCATCAAGCAGAGCCTGGGCATTTTCCCGGACCATGTTCTTGAACCGGTGGCGAAAAAGGGCTGTATCTGGGTTCATGCGGCTTCGGTAGGGGAAATCGTAGCTACCAGCCCCCTGATCAAGGAATTCCGCAAGGAGTTCCCCACCAGCCCCATTCTTGTTTCTGTAGTCACTACCAGTGGCTATGAGATGGCCAACCGCATCATCAAGGATGCAGATGCCATCATCTACTTCCCCTTGGATTTGCCCTGGCTGGCGTCCCATGTCTTCAGGCGCATCGGACCACGGGTTTTCCTGCCGGTGGAAACGGAGCTTTGGCCGAATTTCCTGAAGACCGCCCGCCGCTGCCAGGTGCCCGTGATGATGGTGAACGGCCGCATCAGCGACAAGAGCGTCAAGCGCTACAAGTATATGCGCGGCCTCCTGCGGGACATGATTGGCACGGTGAAGAAATTTGCCATGCAGTCCCCCATTGATGCCGAGTATATCCAGCGGCTGGGCGCCCCTCCGGAACTGGTGACGGTGACGGGCAATACCAAGTTTGACCAGACCTATACGGATGTAAGCGCAGAAGAAAAGGCACAGATCCTCCGGGAGATGAATCTGGAGGATAACGGCGGCATCTTCCTGGCAGGTTCCACCCATCGCGGTGAGGAGGAGTTCGTGCTGCAGGCCTTCAAGGAGGTCAGGAAGAACCATCCCAAGGCCAGGCTGGTGATTGCCCCCCGCGAGCTGCTGCGCACTACGGAAGTCACGCATATTTGCAAGCGGGCAGGCTTCAAGGTGGCCCTGCGCACAGAGCTGCAGAAAGAGCAGCAGCACGGGGAGCCGGCTGACATTGTGATTCTCGACACCATTGGCGAGCTGGGCAGAGTCTACAGCATAGGCGACGTGGTGTACGTAGGCGGCAGCCTGATCACCCACGGCGGCCACAACATCCTTGAGCCGGCGGCTCATGGCAAGGCCATCATCGTGGGCCATTATATGTTCAATTTCAAGGACACCCATGCCCTCTTCAGGAAACGCAATGCCTGCATTACGGTGGAGAACGCTGAGGGGCTGGCCAGGGAAACCGCCCGCCTTTTTGATGAGCCCGAGGAACGCCACCGCATGGAGGCGGAGACTCTGGCTATCGTGGCCGAAAACAAGGGGGCTTCCCGCAAGTCTGCCCTGATCCTGCGGGAGACCATCGAGCGCTTTGAGCGGGAGCAGGCTTCCAAGGGTTCCAGCGTCAAGTCCACCCAGAAGATTGCCAACCTCCAGACCTACTTCGTGGATCTGGTGCACAGCAAGGATGTGGACGGCATAGGGCAGAACATCCTCATGGGAATCCTCTATTTGCTGTCCCTGGTTTATCGCGGGCTGGTGAATTTCAAGCTGGCGCTTTTCAAGCTGGGGGTATTCCGCACCAGGAGCCTTGACTGCTTTGTCATCAGCCTGGGCAACATCACCGTGGGCGGCACGGGCAAGACGCCTACCGCCCAGAGATTGGCCCGGGATATCCGGGATATGGGCTACCGGGTGGTAATCCTCAACCGGGGCTACCGGGCTAAATGGCATGGCAAGGTGGGCATTGTGTCTGACGGCAGCAACCTGCACATGAGCGCTGCTGAGGCAGGCGACGAGGCCTTCATGCTTGCCAAGCATCTGCCCGAAGTCCCCGTGCTGATCGGTGCTGAAAGGGCTGAGACCGGCCGCTATGCCATCGAGCACTTCGGCGCTGAGGTGGCTATCCTGGACGACGGCTATCAGCACTGGCAGCTGGCAAGAGATATGGACATCATCCTCATTGATGCGGTGAATGTCTTCGGCAACGGCTATATGCTGCCGCGAGGCACTCTGCGCGAGCCTATGCCTCATCTGAATCGCAGCCATGTCTGCCTGATGACCAAGGTGGATCAGGCGGCGGCAGGTTCCCGCGAGTATATCCGGGAAACCATGGAGAGCTATAATCCTGAGGCCAAGATTGTGGAGAGCATCCATCAGCCCCGCTGCTTTATCCCCCTGCCGGACTGGTATGTGGATATTGCAGGTGATGGCATTCCGGTGACGGAAATGAAGGGCAAGCGCATTGTGGCGGTGTCAGCCATCGGCAATCCCGCTTCCTTTGAGCAGACCCTGGAGGATCTGGGCACGGAGATCATCGAGAGCCTCCGCTATCCCGACCACCACGATTACACCATGCAGGAAATGCAGGATGTGCTGAGGCGCGCTGAGAGCCAGGGAGCTGAAGCCATTGTCATTACAGAAAAGGATGCGGTGAAGATCCCCGCAGAAGTCATACAGTCCCGCTGGCCCATTCCCGTCTACGTCATCTGCGTGGAGGTCAATTTCCAGGAAGGCGGGGAGGAGTTCTACAGCCTGCTGAAGGCAAAATTGCAGGCTAAATTGGGGAACCGCTAAAGGAGATATCAGTTATGAAGGTACTTTGCGTGATACCAGCCCGCTATGCTTCTACCAGGCTGCCGGGCAAACCGCTGAAGGATATTGCGGGCAAGCCCATGGTGGTGCGGGTCTATGAGAGGGCCAGCCAGGCCAGCCTGGTTGATGAAACCCTGGTGGCAACCGATGATGAGCGCATCAAGAGCGCTGTGGAGGCCGCCGGCGGCAAGGCCATGCTCACCAGAGCTGACCATGCCACTGGCACTGACAGGCTGGCAGAGGTGGCAGAGGCTTACCCGGAGATTGACCTGATTGTCAATGTGCAGGGAGATGAGCCTTTGATCGAGCCGGGACTCATAGACGAATTGGCAGCGCTCTTCAAGGATGACCCGGCCCTTGCCATGGCTACGGTCAAGACCGAGATGAAAGACGCTGAGGAGCAGAAGAATCCCAACAATGTCAAGGTGGTCTGTGACAAGGAGGGCTACGCGCTGTACTTCTCAAGGTCGCTTATGCCTTATCCGCGCAAAAGCGGCTGCCCGGTTTACAAGCATATCGGCATTTACGCTTACCGCCGGGATTTCCTGCTGAATTATGCCAGGATGGAGCCGACTCCGCTGGAGCAGGCTGAGTCCCTGGAGCAGCTTCGCGCCCTGGAAAACGGCTATCGCATCAAGGTAGTGGAGACTCATGCCAGCTTCGTGGGCGTGGACACGGCAGAGGACCTGGAAAGGGTCAATGAAATTTACAGGAATATGTGATAAAATAAGCACTAGGTTTGTGTTTATGAAATAATGGAAGGAGAATCATCATGAATAAAGTCAAGGTCGGCAGCTTCGAGATCGGCGGCGGCGAGGCTTTGGCCCTGTTGGCAGGCCCCTGCGTGCTGGAGAGCCTGGACCGTTGTCTCTACATTGGCCGCACCATCAAGGATATCTGCGGCAGGCTGGGGATTCCTTATGTGTTCAAGGCTTCCTTTGACAAAGCCAACCGTTCCTCCTTCCACAGCTTCCGCGGCCCGGGCATGAAGAAGGGCCTGGAGATGCTGGAGACTATCAAGAAGGAACTGGATGTGCCGGTGGTGACTGATATCCACGAGCAGAATCAGGCCAAGCCCGTGGCGAAAGTGGCTGATATCCTGCAGATTCCCGCCTTCCTTTCCCGCCAGACTGACCTGCTGCACGCTGCTGCCCAGACAGGCCGGGTGGTGAATGTGAAGAAGGGCCAGTTCCTGGCGCCCAAGGATATGCGCAATGTGGTGGACAAGCTCCACGAGTCCGGTTGTGACCAGATGATGCTCACGGAGCGCGGCGCTTCCTTTGGCTACAACAATCTGGTAGTGGATATGCGTTCCCTGCCCATCATGCGTTCTTTTGGCTATCCCGTGGTTTTTGACGGCACCCATAGTGTGCAGCTTCCCGGCGGGGCAGGCACCACTTCTTCCGGCAACCGGGAGTATGTGGAGTATCTGGTAAGGGCTGCCGTAGGCGTGGGCATTGACGCCCTCTTCCTGGAAGTCCATGACAATCCGGAAGAAGCACTGTCCGATGGTGCCAATATGGTATATCTGGACAAGCTGGAAGACCTCTTGAAGGATGCTCTGGCTATCCATGAAATCGTGCGCAAGAAACTTTAAGATATAGTCCTGTCATAGAAGGAGACACAGCCATGTCCATGATAACGGAGAAAGCTATAGAGACCCTTGAGATAGAGGCAGGGGCAGTGGAGGCGCTTAAAGACCGCATCAATGAAGAATTTGAAGCAGCGGTCCAGTGCATACTGGACTGCCAGGCCAGGGTGGTGGTTACAGGCATGGGCAAGTCCGGCCATATCGGCAGGAAGATTGCCGCCACTCTCGCCAGCACCGGCACCCCCTCTTTCTTCATGCACCCCGGTGAGGCTTTCCATGGAGATCTGGGCATGGTGACGGAAAAGGACGTGGTCATTGCCATTTCCAATAGCGGTGAAAGCTCTGAGGTAGTGAATATCCTGCCCATTATCCGCCGCATCGGGGCTGCCATCATTGCCTTCTGCGGGCGCAGGGATTCCAACCTGGGCCGTCATGCCGACCATTTCATTGATATCGGCGTGGAAAGGGAAGCCTGTCCTCTGGGGCTGGCTCCCACGGCCAGCACCACGGCTACCCTGGCCATGGGTGATGCCATGGCCATGGCCCTTATGAGCGCCCGCAACTTCACCAGTCAGGATTTTGCCATGTTCCACCCTGGCGGGGCTTTGGGCCGGAAGCTGCTGCTGAAGGTGGAGAATGTCATGCACACCGGGGAGGACAATCCTATCATCACGGCGGACAAAACGGCCAAGGATGCCCTGTTTATCATGACGGACAAGGGCTTGGGGGCTGTTTCTGTGGTGGACGCAGATGGCAAGTTCATCGGCTTGATCACAGACGGCATTATCCGTCGTGCTCTGGCCAAGGATTACAAATTCCTGGATGAGCCGGTGAAGGCCATCATGTTTGAGACGCCTCTTACCATTTCCAAGGACAAGCTGGCGGCTGCAGCCCTCTCCGTCATGGAGAAGCACAAGCCCCGCCCGGTTACGGTGCTGCCGGTTATCGACAGCGACAACACACCTGTGGGCATTGTACATCTGACGGATCTGCTGCGCCAGGGCGTTGTGTGACAGGCATTTTTTATGCTAAGGCGTTCGGGGCAGGGGCATGGCAACGCTTCACTTGAAATTTTTCCTGCGGAAAAATTTCACACGTTACGCTTATGCCATGCCCCTGTCCCTCACTGACTGAGATAAACGAGGCATAAAGCTATGGAAATAAAAGCAGAAGCTCTGGAAAGGGCAAAGAAAATAAAGCTCATCATCTTCGATGTAGACGGTGTTATGACTGATGGCGGCATTTATGTGGGGGTCGAAGGGGAACTTTACAAGCCCTTCAACTGCAAGGATGGGCTTGGCATTACCCTGGCTCACCGCTCCGGACTGCGCACGGCCATAATTACCGGGCGCGAGTCAAAGCAGCTGGCCTATCGGGCTGGCGAGCTCCATATAACGGAAGTCATGCAGGGGCACCGCAACAAGCGGGGGGCCTACAAGGAGCTCAAGGACAGGCAGGGGCTGACAGATGAGGAAATCGCTTATGTTGGTGATGACCTCATTGACTTCCCCGTCATGCTCCAGGTGGGCCTGCCTATGGCTGTAGCTGATGCCGTGACCGAAGTGCAGGAGGCTTCATTGGTGATTTCCAGCAAGCCGGGAGGGCACGGTGCCATCCGCCAGCTCTTGGAGTTCATTTTGAAGTCTCAGGGAAAATGGGAAGCTATTGTGGCGTCCTTTCAGGATGTAAACGAACAGATTGATAATATTGCAACCCCTACGGAGGCGTTGCAGCAGTGATGGGAGAGTTCGGTCCATGCAGTATAAATTGGTAATGTTCATGAGCAAGGTCTGCTGTCACCTCCCCTATGGCCTGCTTATGGCAGTGGGAAGGGTGCTGGGGAACCTTTACTACCTCCTGATAAAAAAACAGAGGGAGCGCGCGGTGGCCCAGATGATACCCGCCTTGGGAATAGATGAGGCGGCGGCAAGGCGTCTGGTCAGGGAATCCTTTGTGAATCTGGCCAGGAACGTGCTGGAAATCCTCTACATGCCTGCGCTGAAGAACAAGGAGAATTTTTCCAGGTTTGTGGAAATCGATCATCTTGAGCGTATGCAGGCGGCTATTGCCGAGGGCAAAGGTGTGGTAGTTCTCACTGGGCATATCGGCACTTGGGAATGGCTGTCTGCTGCCTTTACCATGAATGACCTGCCCGTCACTGCCATTGCCAAGCCCCAGCCCAATATCCAGTACACCAATGCGCTGGATGACCTCAGAAAGACCATCAACGTGCAGATTTTTTCCCGTGGCACCAGCGAGCTCATGGCGGCAGCCAGGGCTTTGAAGGCTGGCAAGATCCTGGGATTCCTGGCCGATCAGGACGGCGGCCCGGGGGGAGCGCTGATAGATTTTTTGGGAAAGCCTGCTGCCACTCCTATGGGGCCTGCGGTCTTTGCCCGGAAGTTCCATGCTCCTGTACTGCCGGCTTTTATCATCAGGCAGCCGAATGGCAAACACAAAGTCATTATCAAGGAAGTCATGCGCTATAAGGATACGGGGAATCCTGATAAGGACCTCTATGATTTTACCGTTGAGATGACCAGGATCTTGGAGAGTGTCATTCGTGAGAATCCCACCCAGTGGCTCTGGTTCCAGAAGCGCTGGAACACTGCCCCGGAGCAGATGAAATCAGGCAAGCACCACACGTCCCTGTCCAAGGAGGAAAAGGCATGAATAATAAAGCCAAGGCTCTGGTGGCAGTCATTGCCATACTGGCAGTGGGGCTGATTGTGTGGGCGGTGGCCACGGTGCCGGAGGTACCCAAAGAAGTGCCCCAGCCTGATAAAAAAGTCATGAGTTATGATGGCAACACTATCAGCGAGGAAAAGAATGGCAGGAAGCTTTGGGATTTGACCTCTGAGCATATTGAAGTGGATGTGGATACCCAGGATGTGACCATGCAGGGCATCACTGGCCACTTCTACGCCGAGGACGGCAAGGTGGCTGAGCTGAAAGCCGACAGCGGCGTCTATGGGGGCAAGACCAGGGACGTAAAGCTCACGGGGAACATCATCATCACCTACAGTGACGGTGCCATTCTCACCAGCAAGGAATTGGATTGGAAGAATAAGGAAGAAATCCTCACTGCCCTGGGAGATGTGAAATCTGTCCGGGAAGACCTGCTGATCACCGCTGACAAAATCGAGAGCAGCGAGAGCTTCAACAAGATAAAGGCCATGGGGCATGCTCATCTTGAACGCAACGAGGAAAAGGCCAAAGCCATGGCGGAGGAAATGAA
>ODAI011113288.1_pt1 | contig 13414 bp, 4 predicted proteins | sample 1539321 | NCBI WGS metagenome assembly ODAI01 (sample SAMN02144231, study PRJEB22623) | gut metagenome | biome: sheep rumen | host: Ovis aries | place: New Zealand
ACAGTTCAGTCAACAAAAACAGTTCAGTCAACAAAAACAGTTCAGTCAACAAAAACAGTTCAGTCAACAAAAACAGTTCAGTCAGCAAAAACAGTTCAGTCAGCAAAGCCTGTTCAGTCAGTAAAAACTCTTCAAACTCAAAGCGATGAAACAGAAGTTCTTGAAAAAAAAGAAGCTGTGGTAAGGACAGAGACTGCGAAAAACAAAAGAGAAAATAAAAAAGAGCAAAAGAAAAAAAATAAAGCCGAAAAGAAGCAAAGAAAATTAGCAAAAAAGCAAGCAAAAAAGACGGCAAAAGTAGAAAAGAAACTGGAAAAAAAGCATCGAAAAGAAATGCGCATCCAGCAAAAAAAAGAACGCAAAGCTCAGAAAAAACAAGAACGCATGAATCAGGTAAAATTTCCCATTGGTGGAAAACTTATTGCAATCATATCTCTTTTGTTCATTATAGCTTTGGGCGGTCTAACATATCTTGTGTCGGTATTTGTGAGTGCAGATGTTCGTAACAGTGCCGAAGAGAATAACCTTACAACTGCAAGCCGAGTTGCATCAGATACAGAGAACCGCATTGTCAGTACGGTTTCATCAGTTGGATTATTCCTTGACTTACTGCGCACATCAGGTTCAGACGAAAACGAAGTGCGTACCGTTGAAACTCTTTTCTTTGAACGCAATAGTGATGTTATTGCAGTATATCTTCCTGCGACAGAAAGGCTTTATGCAAGCCAAAGTTTTTTACTGTCCCACGAAATAGACGAACAGTTGGTTTCTTCATATTTTGCTCAGGAAGCAGATGTTATTGAAGAAGCTGCAAACGGTTCTTTTGGTCTTGAAAACGCAACTCCTTTTTTCTCTGTTTCTTCTCTTGCTATTTTCTTTCCGCTTACTACAAGGGGAACAGATAATGTGGTTGCCATTTTGTATTCTTCAGAAAAAATTGCAGAAAGTTTTTCTTCAAGCAGTATAAACCAAACCTTCTTTGTAAATAACAATGGAGATGTTCTTTTACACAGCGACGCTCTGCTTACTTCTCAAGGGGCAAACGAAGGCGACAATCCTGTGGTTAAGTCTATGCTTGAATCTTCTACGGGAAACACAGCCAATCAGATAAACTTTGTGCAAGACGAAGAAGAATATCTTGGTGCTTATAAACGTCTTACCATAGGTAATGGTGGCATTGTTACTACAGTAAAGGCTTCCATTATTCTTGAAGGAGTGAACAGAACAACGAGACGAAACCTCTATATAAGCATTGTTATTCTTGCGATTGCAATTTTGTGTGTTTATTTCTTTGCTAAGACTTTGAGTAGTCCTCTAAAAAGATTGTCTCGTGTTGTAAACGAAATAAATCAGGGCAACTTCAATACTGAACTCTTTAGCGAATTGGGTAAGGGTAGTCGTGATGAAGTTGGTGTTTTGGTAAAGAGCACTTATCATGAACGAGAAATTTTAAATACCTTTACTAAGCTTACAAATAAGGGTGTTACCAAAGCAATTATTAAAAAAGAAATTGACTTTGACCCCCACTTAAAAGACATTACCATTTTCTTTAGCGACATCCGCGGATTTACTGCAATTAGTGACGGATTTAAAAAACGCTTTGGAGAAAAATCTGCTGCAGAAATTATTGGCTTCCTTAACGATTATATGAGCCGAATGGTTACTTGTATTTCGAGAACGGGTGGTGTTGTCGACAAATTTGAAGGCGATGCTATTATGGCTTGTTGGGGTGTTCTTAGAAACGAAAATCTTGACTGGGAAAAACAAGAAGAATCAGAAGCTCGTGCTTTGGCAAAAAAACATCATGATCAGTATATAAAAGAAGATGCACTTTCTGGTATTACCTGTTGTATTGCAATGCGCTATTCACTTATGAAATACAACAAAGATGCACAAGAATTTACTGAAGCGCACAAAGATCAAGTACTTGCCCCCTATAAGCCACATATTCGCATTGGATCAGGTCTTAACTCTGGACGCGCAACCGTAGGCTTTATGGGTTCATTCGAAAAAATGGAATTTACTTCTATTGGTGATGCAGTAAACTTTGCAAGCCGAACAGAAGCTTCTACCAAACCTTGTGGAACAGACATTCTGATGACACAAGAAACATACGACATTCTCAAATACGATTACATTCGCTGTAAAGAAAATAACTTTACAATTAAGAGTGAAAACAAAAAGAATGAAATTGTGGTAGAGCAAATTCCTGTAGAGTTTGAAGTAAAGGGTAAGGGCAAACAGCATTTCTATGGTGTTGTAAATATGCCTGGTTTTGATATTCAGGATTTCTTTGGTCAGGATAATCCCGACTTTAGAATTGATATGGATTGCGCACGGACAGTTGGACCCATTGGCCCCAAAAATCTTTCGGAAGTACGGGCACTCTTGGGTATACCTGAACCTGATTTTTCTACGGTGAACCTAGATGCGAAAGAGAATAAGATTCAAGTCTCTGCTCCTTGACCTATTTGTTTTACTACTTTGTCTCTCTCTTGCAGGTGGAGGAGCCTACCTCTTTTGGAAAGATTTAAACTCTTCTTCTGTGCGTTCAGACAAAGAATGTATTGCAAGACTTTCATATAAATATCGCATTTCTCAACGAAAATATCAGGACCGCGCTGTTTGGGAACGTCTTTCTCAAAATTCACCTCTGTACAACGGAGACATTATACGCACTGCTGAACTTGCATCTGTGGTAATTCACTTTGACGATGGAACAGATTTAAACCTTTCAGAAAACACCATGGTTCAGATTTTTTATGATGAAGAAAATGGTCTTCAAATTACTGTTGACGGTGGTGACATTCAGGTTGACTCTTCTTCTCAGTCTACGGCTGTTTCTGTTCGCTTAGACGATGGCTCTGTGGTAAATGTTGGTGCCGGTTCTTCTCTTGCCGCAAAAGCAGATGCTTCTGGTTCTCGTAATGTAGAAGTTAAAAGCGGTATTGCAAGTCTTATGACTGAAGACGGACAGACAACATCTCTTTTAAACGGTGAATCGGTAAGCATAGAAAATGGTGGAGAAGTTGTGCGTAATCCCATAACGGTAACTTCTATTCCCCGAGATATGCGTCTTCTAAACATTGAAGGACAAAAGCGCCCTGTTACACTTGTGTGGAACGCTTCAAGTGATGCTGGTGCCGAAAATGGTGTTATTGTTCAAACATCGCTTTCAAAAGATTTTGCAGAAATTCTTACAGAGCAGACCGTAACCGATGCTTCAAGCTGTACACTTACAACTCCAGAAAGTGGTCTTTTGTATTGGCGTGTCTTTACTTCTCACGCTGAAGACAAAGCTTCTGAAGGTAAAATTACGGTGCAAAAGGTAAGTGCCCTTAATGCAACTTCTCCTGCTGATTCAGGCGAAATACGATATCGTTCAGTTAGTCCTCGTGTTATGTTCAGGTGGGAAGGAAATTCTTTTGCAGAGTATTACCGAGTAACAGTTTCTTCTGCTCCAGATTTAAGCGCTGCTCCTTTAACCTTTGACGCAACAGATACTTTTGTAAGTGTCGATTCATTAACCGATGGCACTTGGTACTGGCAGGTAAGTCCCTATTATCCCAATGGAATTGCTTTTGCTGGTGAAAGCCCCATTTATTCATTCAGCATTACAAAAAATGTTGTGATTGCGTCTCCATCTCTTACTATTCCCGCAGATAAAGCAACTATTACTTACCGTGATACCATAAGCATAACCTTTATGTGGAAGTCTGAACTTCGCGATGCATCGTATCAACTGTTGATTGCTCGTGACAGTTCTTTTGCAAATCTTGTGTATGATGAAACAACAAGTGCGCTTCGTCTTCAAAAAGATTTTACTCCTTCGGAATTACCTGATGGAACGTATTGGTGGAAAGTAATTCGTTCTTCTTCTAACAGCGATGATCTGACGCCTGAATCAGAAGCTCGACAGTTTACGATTGCACAATATGTTCCCCAACAAAATAAATTAACATATCCTGCAGATGGTGCCCGCTTAGAACAAGATAAAATGTCTGCAGTAAAATTTTCGTGGAAGTTAGGAGACGACTACAAAAACGTAAAAGCTCAGTCTGTTATTCAAATTTCACGCTCAGAAAATTTTAACACACTTGTAATGGAACGCAGTACCGATTCTCTTACCCTTGATGGTTTGCAACTTGAAGAGGGAACTTATTGGTGGCGTTTAGGTGCTCGACTTGCTTCTGGTTCTGTTGAAGGTTTTACTGCTGCAAATCGTTTTACTGTTTTGGGTCAGCTTTTGCCTCCTATGGTAACTACTCCTGCTTCTGGCGGAGAAATGTTGTATACAGGTTCAACTCCACTTGAGTTTAAATGGACAGAAGTGAAGGGTGCAGATTATTATAATGTTCGTGTCTACGATGTCGATGACAACTTAGTAGCACAAAATGCTTCGGTAAAAGAAAACACTGCTCAGTTTGCACTTCCCACAGGAAAATATGTGCTTAAAGTTCAGTCGGTTATTGCAGCAACAGAAGCTGATGCAGCTCGTCAGAGTGATTTTACAAATCGTTCTTTTACTGTTCGGCAACCTGATGCAATTACACTTGTTTCTCCTGCAGCAAGAGGGCGCATAGAAGGACTTACTGCTATTCGTCAGCCAACAGTCTTTACCTGGGCACCCGGAAAAGATTCTGCTTCATCCTATCAGTTTGTTCTTTCGCGACAAAATGCAGACGGTTCTCTTCGTGTTGTGGAACAAAAAACGGTAACGGGTACAAGCCTTTCTATTTCTCGTATTACTCCAGGAACTTACAGTTGGCGCGTTAATGCAACTGCTTCTGGCGGCTATGCAATAGATTCAGCTCCTTCACAACTTACGGTAACTGCAATTCCGCCTCTACCGAAGCCTCAACTTTCAAGTCCTGTTCATAATACCGTTTTAGGGGCTACATACTTTAAGAACAATCGAAGCATTAGCTTTAGCTGGAAAGCAGTAGCTGGGGCAACTTCCTATACTTTCGTGCTGTACAAAGTAAATGCTAACGGAACTCGTGTTGCTGTTCAAACAAACCGAAGACTTAATACAACTTCAGTACAAGTTACCGATTTAACTAAACTTGATGTGGGAACCTTTGTTTGGGAAGTTACCGCTTATGCACACGCAAGTGACGGTTATGAAGAGCGTAGAAGTGAAAGCTCTTCTGCAACATTGAAAATAGATTTTACCGCACCGCAACAGGTTGAAACGGTTGATCCGGGGAGGTTGTATGGTGAATAAAAAGAGCCTCCTTCTTTTGCTACTAACTTTCTGTTTTGCTTTTTCTTTTGCTCAAGAAAGGGAAGAAGAGAGTGAAGAAACTAAGTTTGAACAGCGCATTGAATGGAAAGCAGATGCTGCCGCTTTGGAATACAAAGTTGAAGTTCAAGCTGAATCTGGTGGAGAAATTTCAACCTACTCAACAGATCAAACCTATATCGATTTGTCTCTTACCGTTGGCATGTGGAAGTATCGTGTTCATGCAATAGACTTTTTGGGACGCGAAGCTGCCGTTAGCCAGTGGCGTTCTTTTGCAGTCTTTAAGGCAAGTGTTCCTGAAGTTGATGTAATTCAAACTTCTGTAACCTATTATGCATCTGATACCGTGGTTAAACTACCAGTTGTTATCTTCAACATAAACGGTCAGTCTACGGTTGTTCTTGAAAATACAACAACTCAAAAAACGTATCCGGTTACGGTAACGCTAAACGAAGGTTCTGGTGGTAAAGAATCAAGTATATCTGAAGTGTTTAGGTCTTCTGCGGTAAGTGTTACCACTGTTCCTCAGGGTATTTACCGTCTTTTAATAACGAATCAGTCGGGACTTTCTGCACAGTCAGAATCAATAACGATTATAAAAGATCGTGGTTCAAATGCTGAACAAGACGCTCTTGAAGACTTGGTTCGCATGCAGGCAGAAGAAGAAGCTCGTAAGCATCTTTCTGAAGGGGAAGAAATTGACACGAGTGAAGAGGCTATGATTCAAAAAGAAGCAGAGATAGATGCTCTCAAAAAACAGCTTGCAGACCGCACGACCGGTCCTACTCGTAAACAGCTAGTCTTAACCTTAGGTGGTGCCCTTTCTCCTTATGACGGTTCTTTTGCAAATCTTACAGGTTTGGAAATAGCACCTGAGATGGGAATTCATTTTACTATTCTTCCATTCATCAACAAAAAGAATACCATTCGCTTTGGTTTTGAATTGTATGCTGATGAAGTACTGTATCCTGTTTTTAATAGTTATATTGAATCCTTTTTGAGTGCTTCTTTAGCGGGAGCAAAACTTGTTTTCCAACAGCGCATATTTAACGATGCCTTTAGTTATTCTGTTAAAGCTGGTGTTTCTGCATCTGTTGTTTTTGCAGAAGTTAAATATACCAATGACTTTACTGGTAGGAAAGAGGTGCAACTTTTAGTTCGAGGATATCCTGCTTTAAGTGCGGGTCTTTCCCTTGACTGGAAGCCTACTTCAAAACTACTTCTTTCTGTTGGTGCCGATGCAACCTATATTCTTTCGGTAACAATGCCTACGCTCGCAATTATTCCTTACCTTGGTGTGGGTGTGCACTGGTAGTGACACTATCAGCTCTTAAAAAAATCTTGCAGTGTTATTGCCTCTTAGTGTATAATAGTAGATTGGAGTATTATGGGCAAAATAGCCTTGTGTGAAGAAAAGAAAAACCGAGCGCTTCTCTTAAAAAAATGCAAGAACTTTGTTGCGTTAGTTTTGTGCGCACTTTTACTTTGTTTGCTATCAGCGTGCGAAGAAGTTACTAACCTTATGGAAGATGCTCCCTTTAGAGAAAACTTGTACGATTCTTATACCTCTTCATACGAATTCTATAATGATGATCCTCAGTTTAATTCCGCAGCAGAGCCTGTCTCTATTTCTTATCGCATAGGTTCTGTTCAGAATTTTTCTGATAAAGCTTTACATTCTCTTATTGCGCAAGTTGCAAGTGCTGATCATCCTTTTATAGGTTGGGAGTATTTGTACAATCCCCGAGATGGAAATAGTACTGTTCCTTCAAATTTTTCATTTAACGATTTTAATTATATTTCCAGTGCCCTTATTTCACCACAACCAGCTGCCTTGCTTGCAGTAACAGGTTCATATTATACCGTAAAGCATTACAAACAAGATCCAGATCTTTCAGGATATTCCCTTGCAGATACAGACCGTCTTTCGGGTGCTACAGACAGACCTTCTCGTGCTCGAGAAAAATCCTATGTTGGTTTTGAAGCAGATCCTTCTTGGACACAACTAACGGTTACTTCAGATGGTTCTACAACAGTTCAAATTTATTATGACCGCAAAATGTATCTGCTTACCATGGATGCAAACGGTGGAGACAATGCAGGCGTAACAGAAAATTCTATAGGCATGCGTTACCAATCTCCAACGGCAATTCCTACTAATACCTTTAGTCGTGACGGTTACACTTTTGACGGATGGGCGCGAAGTGCAAGTGGTGGAAGAGTGTTTGTAGATGGTGACAACTATCTGATTGGAAATAAAAATGAAACTATCTACGCTGTGTGGAAAGCTAACGAAATTACCGCTTCTGTAGAAATGGAAAAATTTGGTGCAGATTATGAACTAGAAGTTGAAGTTACTACGACCGCAGGGGCTGTAATAATTAAGTGGGAAACTCGTGACAGTGAAAGTTTTGACATAGATGCTGCTATTCCCACAACAGCATATACTCGTTCAACTGCAGACGGATACACAACGCTTACTATTGCAACTGCAGATTTACTTCCAGGAACCTACGACATTTATGTTGAAGCAGCCAATGCAGGACAATTGCCCTGTTCACGCGATCTTAAAGTTCGCATACCATAGGAGGAGGGCAGAATGAAACGATACTTTCTTTTAGTTCTTAGCCTTGTAAGCCTCCTCTTTACTGCTTGTGAAAATTCCCTTATTCTTTCCCATGACGACAGTGCATATCTTCACATAACAACGGACGCAGGGTATTCATCAGATTCTAGAACGCTATTTCCTACAGTTCCTTCGCTTTCAAGTTTTACAGACTTTACGCTCTCTGGTACTCTTTCTCCTGGGGGAAGCGCACAAACCCTTGCAACAGCATCTTCATTGAGTGCGCTTGAATCAAAGCAAATTAAAGTTAACACGGGTGTGTGGGACTTTACACTGACTGCTGTTTCTTCTGGTGTTACCTATACCGCAGACATTAGCGCTTTTACTGTTCTTGCAGGTACTAATAATCTTTCCTTTACTCTTGAACCAGACAACAGTCTTTTAGGACAGTTTTCACTTACCCTTTCTTTCCCTGCAACAGATGTTACTAAAGTTGAGGCATCTCTTGAAGACCAAACTTCGGGAAATGTTGTACTTGCTGCTGAAGAACTTACGGTTAGCAGTGGAAAAATTGTATATGCAAAAAATTCTCTTACTCCAGGAACCTATCGGATTGTAATTAATTTTTACGGTGGTGCTGACAGTTCTCTTTACTTAAACACTTACCGCGAATTAGTTCACATTGCTCCTGGACTTACCAGTAGTGCAAACAGAAGCATAACCTCACTCAATGATGTGTATACAATTAGCTATAACTTTAACGGCGGAGAAATTGCTTCTGGTACTGCGGCTGAAGCGTACACAAGGCGTCTTTCTACTGATATAGATCTTCCTGTTGCAAAGTATGAAGGAAAGTACTTCTGCGGATGGTATACTAACTCTGCTTGTACTGGTAGTGCACTTTCTCAAATTACTGCGGGAATGACAGGAGACTATAATCTGTATGCAAAATGGCTAGAACCAGTTGTCTATGTTAACGGAACAAGCGGAGACAACACAAACGGTGGCTTTGCAGCAGATGATGCTGTTGAAACACTTAACGAAGCTTTTGTTCGCATAAAAGAGACGCAAGATAATGCACAAACACTTTACGCTGACACAGACCTAAGAGACTGGACTGTAAAAATAAGTAATCGAGTAACCGGTTGTTCAGTCATGAATGATACTGATGTTCCTGTAAACTCTTTGACTATTGAAGGTACGACTGGTTCTTCTACAGACATGCTTGATGCTGACGGTGAAGCCTATGCAGTTTTAGATGTAGATAGCAGTGTAAGTCTTACTATAAAAAAACTGCAAATAAGAGGTGGAACAAATTTAGATGGTGGTGGACTAAGCATACATGGTTCAACAAACGTAACAATTGATAGCTGTCTTATTACACAAAATACTGCAACCCGTTATGGTGGTGGCATTTATAAAGAGGGTACTGGCTGGCTTGCACTTTCAGATACACAAATAAGCCAAAACAAAGCAGAAAAACCACTTTCTTCTACCGATCCAGCTTGTGGTGGTGGCCTTTATATTATGTCGGCAAGTTCTGTCGTTTTAAGTGGTTTGACGGGTTATCCTGTTCATATTGAAAATAATGAAGCAACAGATGACGGTGGCGGTATTGTTTCTCATGTAGGTCTTGTTTTCAGATATGGTTGTATTGAATTTAATACTGCAGGAGCCAATGCCGGTGGAATGCAACTTATTGGAGCATCTGCTACACTGTATGAAAATGTTGTTGTTGAAGGCAACGAGGCAGGAGCTGATGGTGGCGGTCTGTATCTGTCTGGTTCATCTGCAACTCTTACCTTGAGTGGAGCGACTGTTGCCGCAAATAAAGCTACAGAAAATGGTGGCGGTGTTTTTGTTTCAAGTGGCAGTTTTTTGAGTTTGACCGAAGATGCTGTTATAGGAAATGATGCAGTAAGTGCTTCAGCAACAGCTGTAAATACAAACCATTCTAACTCTGCAAAAAAAGGCGGTGGTGTTTACAACGAAGGCACTCTTCTTGGTGGTTCAGATGCTGCTCCTCTTGATGCCGGTGGTATTTTCTATAACTATGCTACAGAAGCTGGTGGTGGTATTTATTCTACAGGCGCAGTTGCTTTTGTTGGTGGGCATGTTTCCTACAATGCAACAGGTTCAAGTGGTTCTGGTGGCGGTCTGAATGTAACCTTAGGTTCTGGTAATATAAACTGTAAATCGACAACCTTTAAACAGAATTCCGCAGGTTTAGACGGTGGTGGTCTTTTTGTTCAAGGGCGAGAAGCTTTCCTTATGGGATGTTCCCTTACCGATAATGCTGCTTCTCAGAACGGTGGAGGCCTTTATGCAAGCAATGCTGCTATTACGGTAGCTCGAGCAGACACGCGCATAGAAAAAAATACAGCTACTTCTCAGGGTGGTGGTCTTTACATTGGAAATGAGGGAAGCCTTTCTATGACAGAGGGCCTTGTTTCAAATAACGAAGCTGCAAGTGGTGGTGGCTTGTGTATTAGTTCTGGAGCAATGACACCTCTTTCTACTATCTCAGGAACGACTTTCCAGGAAAATAAAGTAAGCTCTGCTGGTGGAGCCATTGCAGTAATGACAAATGCAAGTGGTTTACCTTGTGCGCTTTCGTATGATGATGTCAATATAATAAAAAATGAATCAAATTCTCAAGGTGGTGGTCTTTACATAGATCAAGCTTGTTCTGTTACTATGATTTCAGGTAACCTCTCTCAAAACACTGCAAAAGGTACGCAATTTGCTGGTGGCGGTGTTTACAATATGAACGGAACCTTCGACTTTGAGGGAGGAACGATTGTATCTAACAAAGCAACAGCAGGTTCTGGTGGCGGTATTTGTAACTATACTTCTACAGGCTACAGCGCAAATGGTCATAGCGCTTTAGTAACGGTTTCTGCAGGAACAATTAATTCAAATACAGCTGCAAAAGACGGTGGCGGTATATACAACGGAGCATCCAGTACCTTTACCATGACTGGCGGTCTTATTGGTTTAACCGATATGTCTGGTGCAAATACAGCAAGTTTACGCGGACAGGGTGTTTTCAATGACGGCTTTATGAACATGGAAGGTTCTGCTCACATTACAGCAAACAACGATGTCTACCTTACCGAATATGTAACAGACACTCTGCATCCTGCAAACAGACTTATAAATGTAACCGGAACTTTAACAGAAACGGTTGCTGCAACTATTACTCCTGCTGTTTATAGAGAAAGTCTTTTAAATGCTACTCCAGTTGTAACTGGCACATCTGCTATGTTGCAAGTGACAAAATTTGCGGTAACACCAGATGCTGGCGGAAACGATTGGTATGTCTTCTGGGCGGGAACTCGTGGCTGTATAATGAAAGTTGGAATGACTGGAGAAATTCGCTACATAAGTGAAAGTGGCGTTGACTCTACTGGCCGCGGATTTGCCGAAGCACTTCCTTGTAAGACTTTGGAATATGCGGTTAATTCATTTACTAATAAAAACGCGGTAGACTCTGAAGGAAACCCCACAAACATTGTATATGTTCTTTCAGATTACACGCTTACTAGCAGCATGTATAACGAAACAACTACAACTGATGTAGCCTTCAATATGATAGGACGAAAGACAGATGCTAGTCCTGTTGTACTAACTTGTAACATAGGTGTGTTTGGTTCAGCATTCAATGTAAAGGGTCAAAACATTACCATGACAAACTTTGCCTTTGAACAGAATCCATCTGTTACAAATTCATACGCTGCTGTTTGTGTTGAAGGTGGAAACCTTACTATGAACGACTGTACTATGACAGGCTTAAAAGCAAACGGTGTTGCTGCAATCCATGTTGGAAAGAGTGCAAGTGGTTCAACAGGGACCGTAACACTTTCTAATGTAACTATTCGCAATAATGTTTCAGTCGCCGGTGTTGGTGGATGGCGTGGTGGCGCGATCAATGTTAAAGATGGTATTCTTGTTATAGCAGGAAAGACGATTGTTAAAGATAATACAAATGATTTAGCAAATCCTGCAAATGTTTGGATTGGATTCGCTGATGGAAGCAATCCACCTGTATTTAATCCTCTTGTTATAAAAACAGATTTGACTGGCTCTCAATTTGGTATATCTTGTGGTATTAGTCCGCTTACTTCAAACAAAGCTATAACGCAAGATTATGTGGCAAGTGGAAACAGCACTAACATGGATGACATTCAAAGCATCTTTACTAGTGACGGCGGAAACGGCATTGCTTATAGTGATGGTGAAGTTTGTCTTACTGCAGGTTACTAATTTGACCCTGCTGACACTTACGACTATGATGCATTAGTACAGCGTACTACAGACGGTTGTGCAGGACTGGTACTTCAATTTAAGAACTCAAGTGGAGTGGTTACGCTTGCAGATTCACTAACATACACGGTAAAGGCAGAAGACGGAACAACGATTATTTCTGGAACAGACACGAATAATTCGGCAGTAAGTCTTGATCTTCCTCCTTTGCAGAACATGGTAGTTTCTGTGTCTGGCGTTAAAGATGGCATAACCGCTCTCTTCTCTCAGACAGTTTCTGTAGCCGCAACAGATGTGTGGGTAAGCCCCAGCGGAAGTGACACCATTTCTATTTCAGCAGGCCTCGGAACCTTAGCTTATCCGGTTGCATCAATAAATCATGCGCTTACATTTATAAACAACGCTAGCGTAGATGCAACAATTCATGTAAGTGGACAAGTTTCAGGCAATGCACTTATAGATTCTGTTAATGCTGCAGCACTTACCATTACGGGAACAAGTGCTTCTTCTGACAAACTGAATGGTAACAACGCCGGTGCAAGTCTTACGGTAGATACAGGGGTTCCTGTTACGGTTAAAAACCTTACTATTACAGGTGGTCGTAAAGTTTCTTCTTTGACAGGAAGCGCTGCACAAACAGATCCAGCCGGTTATGGTGGCGGTTTGTTTATTTTAGCGGGATCAGATGTAACATTAGCTTCTGGCTGTATAGTTACAGGCAATACGGCAAGCCTTGGTGGCGGCCTTTATAACAGCGGTACTTTGCTTATAGATGGTGCTACTATTAAAGATAATACTGCAAATAAGGGTGGCGGTATATATGCTGGTGGCACGGTTGCTTTATCTGGCGGAACCATAGAAGATAATACAGCAACCTATGGTAGCGGAATGTATGTTAGCGTAGATTCTGAAGTTGCCATGACCAATACTGCTTGTCTTGATTCTAGTAACGATGCCTACATTGATACAGATGGATCTATTTTACTTAATGCTTCTCTTGATTCATCAACGGTAACGGCCGCAACAATTACTCCACAAAGCTATGCAGTAGGAACAACAGTCTTGTCTGGCTCTGCAGTTGGAACACAATATACTAAGTTTATTGTTACTCCTCAGCTTGTAAGTGGTTCTCCTGTTTCTTGGGCAATTGACGGTGTCGGAAAGTTGGTAAAACCTGATGCAGGCGGACTTTCTGTGGTAGATGATGATGTAACACTTACCATTTCTTCAACTACAGTAAGTGCAAGCGCAAGTACCAAACTTCGCTTTACCGTAATTCTAGATGAAGGTGCGGCTACAGAAACGGATTTGACAACAACAATTCCTGCAGCAGATTG
>ODAI012485486.1_pt1 | contig 13413 bp, 11 predicted proteins | sample 1539321 | NCBI WGS metagenome assembly ODAI01 (sample SAMN02144231, study PRJEB22623) | gut metagenome | biome: sheep rumen | host: Ovis aries | place: New Zealand
AGAAGAAAATGATTGATAGAATAGTGATTGAAGCCACTGCTCTGAAAAATGGATGAAAATATGATGAATATGAGAAAAAGATTATTGAATGATTAGCTATCGATCCATCAAATTTGGAATTAACAAGGATGCTTGCTGATTACTATTTCACTATTTGAAGCTATAAAAAAGCGTTACCTCTTTTGAAAAAAATTATTGAACGAGAACCTGAAGATGATAAATCATTATGGCAGATTTGAGAAATTTATTTCATAAATGGAGATAATTGAACTGCTGAATTATTAATCGATAAAGCTGTAAATCTGAGACCTGATAGTCCAAAATATAATTTAAGTTTAGTTGAAATATATTATAATACTGACAGAATTATGGAAGCTATTTCTTGTATGGAAAAAGTAATAAAGCTCAGACCTACGAATACAAATTATCTTTTTACATTAGCTATGCTTTATGAAGAGATTTGAGATGTAGCAAATGCTAAAAAGAATTATTATACGATTCTAGAATTTGAACCAAGTAATGATAAAGCCAAAAAGAAATTAAGACAATTAACTGAATAAAAAAACTGATTAGATTAAAAAAGTCCCCGTGGATAGATACTCCACGGGGATTTTTAGTTAGTTTTCTCTTGTTCGTCCCTTTCAAGGGAAGATGTCCATTAGACAGAAGGGTTATATTTTAACCCCCTCAACCTTCGGCAGCTCCCCTTAAAAGTGGAGCACATTTTCATGTTTTACAATAGTTTATCAGCCGCCTCAGCCAATGGTGAGCGAACCGACTTCTGCATCTCGATAAATGCGAAGTACTTTTGTCCGCGGAAACGTTCAATCAGATGAGAAAGTCCGCTAGTCTCTTTGGTAAGATACTGGACATCAATTTGGTTGATATCCCCTGTAAATACAATCTTTGTATCTTCACCAGCACGAGAAACAATTGTCTTCACTTCGTTCGGGGTAAGGTTCTGAGCCTCATCCACGAGGATGAAAGCATGATGGAAAGTATCGCCGCGAATCATCGAAAGTGGCAACAATTCAATGCCATGGTCGTCCATCCAAGCAGCAACTTCAGCTTCCTTGCGCTTCTGCTCCGTTTCCATCTTATCCATGATGAATCGACAAGCTGAACGAACTGGAGCTAGATAAGGATTGTATTTCTCCTCCAGATTTCCTGGCAAAAAACCCATTGTCTTATTGCTAAGTTCGATAGCTGGTCTTGCAACCAGAATGCGGTCATACTCATCTCTTTGGGAGATAGCACAGGCAATAGCGAGCAAAGTCTTACCAGAACCAGCAGAACCAATGAGAGCTATTGCTGAAAGATCGGGATCCATCAGAATGTTCACCGCAAAATCTTGTTCGAGATTCTTTGGCTTTACCTTGGTCTTCCCAATCTCTTCTCTCTTGATGAGATCGAAATGTTTTCCCTGCCAACGGTAGATATGGTCTTTCCCATCAGAGCAACCTTTCACCATTACTGGTTGATTGATATAGAGCTCAAGATCTGCTGTATTCTTTGGCAAATCTAAGTCCTCAGGATCAATCTCCTTAATTTTCTCGGTAAGCTGGTCAGGATTTTTCACCATATCATGTGTATAATCCTCTGCTTTTATACCAAGTGCTGTAGCTTTGATGAGGACATTGTTGTCTTTCGTCACAATTGTAACGTTTCCACCATTCTTGAGAATCTGATAAGCAGCAGCAATAATTCGGTGATCTGCAGTATCCTCCATAAACACCTTACTGAAAGAATTTTTTTCTTCGGAACCCATTTCCGGATACTTATCAAAGACAAAGAAACTCAGGTTACCTTTCCCTTTTCCAAGTGGAATAGATTTCGAATATCCATTATCTTTGATGAGTTTAGTAAGTGTCCTAGAAGCCTGACGAGCACTCAGATTCTTCATCTCATTCCCGCTCTTTAAGCGGTCTAGCTCTTCCACGACCGTAATTGGAACCACGACATTATGTTCATCGAAACTATATATCGCATTAGGGTCATGGATAAACACATTTGTATCTAGAACGAAAGTTCTGATGTCTTTTTTTGGTCTAGCCATAATTTCAAGAAATTTTACTTATTTTTTGTTATCATTCCATTTTACGACCGGATAAGTCGGCAGGATATTAATTTACCTCCTTTCTACCTGCTTTAATTTTTGTTTAACTTATGTTTACTGTAATGTGTATATTATATAAATTCTATAAAAAGTCAATGTTTTCATATGTAGCTGAATCTTGAAATTTCAAAATTTAACTATAAATTAAAATCAGATTTTTATTCTTTTACCAAACAATAAATGGCTATATCTCTTGTTTATATGGTAGCATGAATGTCTTCACGTTTTGGATGAAGAATTAAACAATTTGCAAAAGTCTGACCTAATGATACGACTTTGATAGAATATTCACTAAGTCAGGCTTTACCCGCAGGATTTGATCAAATAGTTTTTATAGTCTGAAATATGACTGAATGACCATTCAAAGAAATGTTCGGAGATGAATATAAATGAGTGCCTGTGAAATACGCAAAACAGACTTTCGACCCTGAAAATCGCGATAGGCCATGGGGAACTGTGGATGCTGTTTGTAGCGCTTTGGAATGTATTGACTGACCTTTCGTAGTTTGTAATGGAGACGATATTTATGGAAAGAATTCTTTTAAAATTTTGTACGACCATTTGAAAAATAATCTTGATGAACTCTGCACCTTAGGTTACATCTTGTGAAATGTAATTCCTGAGCAATGAAGCACGAATAGATGAATTTTTACTGTAGAAGATGGGTATGTAAAGAATATCAACGAAACAATTTGAATTGAAAAAGATAAATTATCAGATTTTTGATTAACTCTGGATGATTTGTGCAGTATGAATATTTTCGGTTTGAATAGAGAGACTTTGGAAAGTCTGAATGAAATTCTGACTAATTTCAAAAAAGAACATGAATGAGACAGAAGAATTGAATGTTACTTACCTGTAGAATTAACTAATATTATCAAAAATAATTGAACAAAAATGAGAATTTATTCTACTCCTGATCAGTGGTTTGGAGTAACTAATCCTGATGATGAAGCTATCGTAAAAAAGCAAATTGAAGAATATGAGAATTTGTAGTTTTTAATGAATTACTGAAAGACTATATGGATGAAATAATAGAGAAATATATTACTGCTGTTATTGAAGCAAAATGATGAAAAGAAAAATTATTTTGAATCCCTACAGATATCATCTGATTTTGAGAATTCGGTAGAAATTTAGCTCATGCACTTGAACCCCTTGTAACAAAAAAAGAAATATGTTTCTTTGATTTGAATATTCAACAAGATGATAACTACCATTTTTTAAACTTTAAAGATATGTTTCAAAAATCTGAATTAATGATTTTTACACAAGAGCTTCCTGAGAAATTTTTAAATAATTTCAGCGAGTTAAATCCAAATATCACTATAATAATTGATTGAAATTTTACAGCAACTATAAAAGCATTAAATGATAATTGATTTTCAAAGAATATGATAATACTTTAACAATTCTCTTTGCTATTCATCAATAAAAACATCCTCAATTTTCACTCAAAAGACTTTTGAAATATCAAAGGCTAATTTTAATGATGGATTATATTTTCACATTTCCAAAAAAACTATAGTCTCTCTCCTTACTCAAACTTTATTTGCTAACTCTTGTTGAGTCAGTTTATGTTTTGCTCTTAATTCTTTAATTCTATTTTTCATGCCAATTATTAAATATTAAAGTCATGTTTTTTCTGGATGGCGAAGATAATATGCATAAGATCACCACACGATGAATAGTATCGAGTACATAGAATATAATAAAACATCTGATGATTTAATTCAATCCAAAAAGTTGAAAAATGCATTAGCCATGAAAACTACACATAAACCTAAAATATAAATCTGAGTCGTTAAAGCTAATGCTGTATATCATGCTTTTTTTGTCATTTCATCTTTTTTTCTATCTGTACCGAGCAAAAGTAATATTCAAGCCAAGAAGCATCAAGCAAAACATGTTATATCAAGGAAAGTTTCTCATTCAGAGAAAATAGCAAAAAAAATTCCTCAAACTAACAGACATCCAGATAGGATTAAATTTCTGATTTTTTTGGATTTAGTCATTTTTTATGATTAAATGTTAAAAATATATAACAAAATGTTATATAAACATAACATGTAAAAATTCAAGAGATTTTTTCTTTGCACATAATATCTTATTTCTATTATTTAGCATAATGATACATTGTATAAAGTTTAAACCACTTTATAATTAAACACATCATATCTAAGAAATTTACTGTTCATATTGATATTTTAAAAATACCATAAAGTAGCTGCATTTTTGTAAAATTGATAACCAATGGTTTTCGCATTTAATACCTGATGTTATTGAAATGGATGGTCAGTTCTATATATTAATTTTTGCACTAAAGTTTTATGCTTTTTTATATATTTATTATATCAATGAACAAACTTTTTAAGAAAACACTTGCGTTATTGGCTTGTACTGCACTCATCGGTCAAACAATGCTAATGAATGTTGTTGGTGCCGTTGATGAACTGGTTAAAGATGTAGATTTAAATCTCAATCAGGAAATTTTGGAATCTGATTCGGGTAAAGTATTACTTGACGAAATCACTCCAACAAACGAGAACACTACTAAGGCTGAAAATTCTCACCAGGATTCTAACGATGATAATTGAAATAAAAGATCCACTACTACTAATCCCGAATCAAAAGAATGTAGCTCTGAAACTGCATCAAATTTTATGGATAGTTTGTCTGAATTAATTAATGATGCCATAGAGAATTCTGAAAGTACTGGTTTTAAACGTGCTGAAGCTTCTGATAATTCTATAATCATATATGTAGAAAGTAAAGATGTAGAATTACCAGATTTAAAAGACTACATATCTTGACTATCTGATCACATTTTATGAAAAGAAGCTTGAGATAATGCTAAAATAAAATTTTGGGATGATTTAGCATCAAAGAATAAATGACTTCAACTAAGCATTACTGATGTTGCTAATCTAGTTAATTTTAATCTAGAAGACACTGATACACTTTACGCACGTTTTGATGATTGTAACATTTCTTTCAATCTAGAACTTGAAGTAGATGAGTCAGAATCTGATTGAGAAAACGATAATAATGGAAATAACGACGATAATAATGAATGTAGTTCTGACGTAAAAACAGCATTTACAAATAGTTTGGTGGAACTTATTAATGATGCGATAAATGATTCTAATAATACAGGTTTCAAACGTGCTGAGGCATCTAATGATTCTATAATCTTGTATGTTGAAAATGAAAACGTAGAATTACCTAATTTGAATGGATATATAACTTGATTAGTAAATCATATCTTATGAAAAGATACATGAGATGCTGAGACCAAATTTTGGGATGCACTAGCAGTTAGAAATGATTGACTCAAATTGACTGTTACAAATGTAATGAATTTAGTTGATATTCAGCTTGGAGCATCTAATAAACTTTATATTTATTTTAATGATTGTTCTTTCACTTTGAACCTAGAACTTAAAGTTGATGATTCTAACTCTGGTTGAAATAGCAATGACAATAATCAATGTAATAACGAAATTAAATCAACATTAATAAATACACTATCAGAATCTGTTAACGATTTAATAAAAAGTTCAAGCAATACTGGTTTCAAACGTGCTGAAGCTTCTGTAGACAATAATACTCTTATTTTGTATGTTGAAGATGAAAATGTGAAATTACCTGATTTAACCGAATATATAAATTCTCTAACAGACTACATATTGGGTAAAAATTCAGATAAAGCTGAAGTTAAGTTCTGGGCTAAATTAGCTTCAAAAAATAAATGAATTTTAATGAATATTACAGCTGTTACTAATTTGATTAATCTAAACCTTAATAAAAATAATTATGTTGTTGTTAATTATCGTGACTGTAATTTTCCTCTATACATAGAGCTTAAAGTTGAAAAATCTAATTGAAATAGTGGAAATTCTCATTCTTGAGGATGAGCTTCATGATGAGGATCTTCCAACAGATGATCCAATAATAGTTCAAGTAGCACAACTCATGAAGAAATAGTTTTGTCTTGAGAGGTAGCTGATGATAAAATGGAAGTTAAAAAAGCTGAAAGTTGTTCAATTGAATGATCTACATTTTCAGAGGAAGAGAATCAGGCTTATCTTTGGGCTTGTGAAAAATGAATTGTTATTGCTGACAACATTATGAAAGCTAATCTAAGAAAGAATCTAACTAGAGCTGAACTTGCAAAAATGCTATCAGTATATTCAGAAGAGTTGTTAGGTAGAACTCGTGTAAAAAATGAATCAGTTACTTACCCTGACGTCAGTGATAAATTAGGAGATTTAGCATACTATATTCAAGAGTGATATAAACTGCAAATTATGTGAATACATGCTGATGGAACAGCTTTAAGTAAATTTTCACCAAGTTCTTCAGTAACTAGATGAGAATTTGGAACCGTATTTTCTAGAGTTTTACATGGAAACAAATATAATATCGGTAATTCACATTACTATGAAAAGCATTTAGAAGTACTCAAAGATGAATGAATATTAACAAATATTAACCCTAAGTTGATAGAAAAGAGAGGATGGATTCTATTGATGCTATATAGATCTCAAAAAGTTGAAGCAAGTAACTGAAATATCAGTAATGAAGAAATTGCTAATATAACAGCTAATGAAGAGAAAAATTGAAACTAATTAAATTCATAAATAGGAAGACATTCTGAGAAATCGGAATGTTTTTTTTGTTTGGTGGAAATAAAGAATAGATAATGAAGCTATCGCAAAAAATCAGATTGAAGAATATGAAAATATGTAATTAATAAAAAAGAGGTCCTACAAAGACCTCCCTCATCAAGCCAAACTTCACACCCACCCATCGATTGTTATAGATAATGGTATGTCATTTTGGAAGTACTGGATTTTGTAGATATCAGATTGTGGCTGTTTTGTAACGTAGAAATATTTCTCTCTAACATCAGAGTCCATGAACTTGTCGATAAGAAGGCACTTCCCCTCAATTTTAATGAAACCAGCTCCGCACAAAAATTTTGGAATTTTCTTACAATTGCAACCCAAAAAGCACTCAAAATCCGCTTTTACTGTTTCCCTATCTACACCCGTATAGTCTGGTGAGATAGTTAATTTTAATATCTCCATACTTTTCCTTTTTTAAATTATACTTTTATTTGTCGTAATAATGAATATTGATTTGATTTAATATGTCAAGTTAATCTTATCAGACTTTTTCGCATAAGGACAAGAAGCCGAAACTTGGTATCATTCTGCTGTCAGATAAGTTATAGCCTTTTCTACCAATTCACTACCAATCCCCTGCCCCCTCAAAGAATCGTCTACAAATGTATGAGAAATATTATAAGTCTTTTCATCTATTTTCTCGAAATCAATTTCTGCTAAAATATTTCAGTTTTCGTCCGGTAAATAAATTCTATTTTCCTCTGTAATGTAATTTCTATTCATTATCAAAATCTGAAATAATTAAAATTAACTTTCTGAAAATTGAGAATTATATAACTCTGTATAAAATCAATTCTGCTTCATAAGCTGTTCATGATTTCATTTCTCTATTACATCACCATCCTTTAGGACAAGGATTAAATCAGCATTTTTGATAGTTGAGAGTCTATGAGCTATCACGAATGAAGTTCTATTTTTCATAAGAGAATCCATTGATTCCTGAATATATTTTTCTGTTCTAGTATCTATTGAAGAAGTCGCTTCATCTAATATCAACATTGGAGCTTTGGAAATCATAGCTCTAGCAATAGTTAACTGCTGTTTTTGTCACATTGAAAGAGAAACTTTTTCATCTAGAACGGTATCATATCATTTTGGCAAAGTCATTATGAAATGGTGTAATCAAACTGCTTTACATGCACTTTTTATTTCATCATCTGAAATATTTTTCTGATTATAAACGATATTTTCTTTTATAGTTCATTCAAATACCCACGAATCTTGCAGTACCATACAGAATAAGTTGTGAATATAATCTCTAGTCATCCATTTTGTATCAATTCAATCAATCGTAATTTTTCATCAGTCAATTTCGTGAAATCTCATTAATAGATTTACTATTGTTGTTTTACCTGCTCATGTTGGTCATACGATGGCTACTTTACTTCATGGCTGGATATCTACTGACAAATCTTTGATAATTATTTTATCTTTATCATATCAAAACCTAACATGTTCAAATCTGATCGCTCAGCTTTTGAATGAATTATTCTTTTTCTTATTGGCTTCTTTTTCCATTTCATTCTCATGCAAGAATGTGAAGACTCTTTCTGCTGCAGCTAATGCGATTTGTAATCTTTGAGTCAATCATGAAAGCTGAGTCACAGGCTGGGAGAAATATCTAATATATACCAAAAATGCTACAATTACTCAGAAGCTTATATGTCAGTTAAATGCTAGTATTGCACCGACTACAGCAACGATTACATATCATAGATGATTAATAAACATAATAATTGGCATACTAAGTCATGAAAGGAATTCTGCCATAAATGTATTTTTCTGTAAAGTTTCATTCAATTCTGAGAATTTTCATCTCATTTCATCTTCTGCATTATAGGCCTTTATTATCGTATGTCAGCTAAAAGCTTCCTCTATATGTCAGTTTATTTTTCATAAATAGATTTGCTGGTTATCAAAGTGTTTCTGACTTCTTCTAATTATAAGGAAAACAATTACTGCTCAAATAGAAATAGTCAGAACCGTAGTCAGAGTCAGAATTAAATTCGTTGTAATCATCAAAATCAAAGATCCTATGAACATTATAGATGAAGTAATCAATGAAGTAAGAGAATTACTCAAACTATTCGTCAAAAGAAAAACATCGTTTGTAATCCTTGATAAAATATCTCATGTCGTAGTTTTATCAAAATATTTAATTGGCAATCTATTTATTTTGCTTACAATATCTCATCTCATATGGCGAGACATTTTCGCCGTCAAAGTAGCATTTATAAATCACTGTAATATAGAAAAAATTCCTGATCACACATAGATACAAACTAATAAAAATCAGATTTTATAAACTCAGTCTTTATCTATAGTTGAATTTAGTCATTCCAATATCAGATTCGTAATTTTGGATAAATATGAAGGTCAAATCAGAGCTAATAAACTACTTATAATTGCTGCAACTACAGCTATACTTAAATATGGAACATATTTTTTGAAATAAAACAAAAAATTTTTTAGAGTTCATTTCGCATCTCTAACTTCCCTATCTTCTGGACTAACATAACGTCATCTTCATGGTCATCTTCATGGTCATCCAGGTTTTGATTGAGCTTTTTCTTTTTCTTCTGGCATAGATAATTGGTAATAATAAATTTATTTTTGACTGTTTAATTCTTGCTCAGATAACTGAGATAATGCAATTTCTTTGTAAACTTTACAATTCTCAAGCAATTCTTCATGTTTTCATATTCATACACATTTTCAGTCTTCGATTACAAGTATTTTGTCAGCATTTTTGATAGTTCCGATTCTTTGAGCTACAATAAATATTGTAGATCATTTGAGTAGTTTATTCAGATTTTTTCTTAATTTTAAATCTGTCTTATAATCCAATGCTGAGAAACTATCATCAAAAATCAGAATTTCAGGTTTCCTAGCGATAGCTCTGGCAATTGAAAGTCTCTGTTTCTGTCATCATGAAAAATTCGTTCATCATAGAGCGACAAAATGATCATATCAATCATCTAGTTTTTTGATAAATTCATCGGATTCTGATACTTTACTTGCAAGTTTCAAGGCTTCATCATCTGAACCATCCATTCAGAATAATATATTTTCTCTAATATCTCATTTGAATAAAAATGCACTTTGTGAAATATATCAGATTTTATCTCTCAGAGTTTTTTGTTTATATTCTTTGATTTCCACTCAATCTATCAGAATTTCTCAATCTGTAGCATCATAAAATCTTGGAATCAGATTTACTATTGTAGATTTTCCACATCATGTAGCTCAAATCAGAGCAACCACTTCTCACTCTTTCGCCGTAAATGTAATATCTTCTATCACATATTCTTCAGCATCTGGATATTTAAAATTCACATGCTTAAATTCTACTTCTCATTTTTTCTCAGTTTTTTTATCAAAATCTCAGTCTTTGATATTACTTTCAGTTTTTAACACTTCTGCAATTCTTCTCGCAGAGACTAATGCTCATGGCAAAATTACAAGCACAAAAACGAGCATTATAAATGACATTACGAGCTGTGTTGCATATGAAGAGAATACCATCATATCAGAGAAAACTCATAATCTGGCTTCATTTGCAGTTTGCATAATTATTACTCATCATAGAAAATATACAGCTACATGCAAAAGATTCATTATCACATCCACAGATGGCATCAAAAAAGACATTGCTCTTCATGTAAACATTTGAGTATTAGTCAGATTTTTATTTGCTTTATCAAATTTTTCTTCTTGATATTTCTCTGCATTGTAAGCTCTAACTACTCTAATTCAATTAATATGTTCTCTGGATACATTATTGACCTTATCTACCAATTTCTGAATTATTCTAAATTTTGGAATCACCAATATCAAAGCCACAGTCGCTATAATAACCAGTAATCATATTGCTACACCTGTAGCCACAGACCACATTGGATTTTTGTCCAAAATTTTTATAAGCGCCCAAGTTGCTAAAATAGGAGCTTTCACAAAAATCTGGATAGATTGTACAATAGTAGACTGTACCTGAACTACATCATTTGTTTCCCTCGTGATAAGTGATGCTATCGAAAAATTCTTAACATTTTCCATAGAGAAACTCTGAACTTTATCGTAGATTCTCGCTCTCAATTTTGCTGAAAAATTTGCAGCAATTTTAGACGAACAGAATACCAGCACCATGGAAATCAAAACACTGATTAATGTAATTGAAAGCATTTGTATTCATTGATGGACTATTTCTTGAATTTGAGTACCATCAGTTTCGATTAATTCAGTGATTTTTCACATATATTCAGGCAATTTCAAATCAATTCGCACTTGCCCAACGATTAAAATAATACAGATTAGCATTAATCAGACTTCTTTTTTTGAAAATTCTTTTAGTATTTTAATCATATTTTATATTTTAAGTTTTCATAAAATCTATTTCAAAAATATCATGATAACTTATACAAAAAAGCTGATTTATATCAAGAAAAGCAATGCAAAATGAATATTTTACTACTGTTAAAAGTGTGTAAAATATCTTGTTCTATATAAACTATCAATTAACAATTCTATTTAAATCTTATTGCATTTTTGATCGGAATCTGTATATATTGAATCACATTTATGGGAGTGTAGCTTAGTTGGTAGAGCAGATCCCTCTTAAGGATAAGGTCGTGGGTTCGAATCCCACCCCTCCCATGCTGAAAATAGATATCAATATGAGGTATGAAAAGATTGATTGCCTGGTGTAGTCGATTTTTTCTTTTTATATAAGATTTTTAAGATGATAAGGATTTAAAAATTTAACTCTCCTTTAGAAGGGAAAAAATAATTTCTAAAAATTTAATCTTAATATTTATTTCCGTATTATAAGTAATACTTATTGTCTTAATAAAATGGTATTATATACTATATCTTCTGAAAATCATTGATTAACAATGTTTCATTTTTCATCATAATCAATGAATTCTAGATTATCAATATTAGATTCTCTTGCTAGTTGTCAATTTTCGTAATATGTAACCCATTTTCAAATTGGTTTTCAATTATCAAAATCTCCATAAGCCCAGAATTGTCAATTTTCATAGTATAAGATCCATGATCAATTCATTTCTCAATTTAAATAATTTCATTTATTCCTTACCTGTCAATTTTCATAATAACTTATATTGTATCAATTCAATATTCAACTTGAATAATAACTTTCATTCATGACTTGTCAATTTTCATAATATTCAATAAATTTTCATCCATTTATTTTTCAAACAGCTTTTATATTTCAATTTTCATAATATCATGTAAATATTCATTCTGGCTCTCAATTTTTAAAATTTCATTCAGATTGTTTATTTCAATTCTCATAATATGATGTAAACATTCACTCTGACTTTCAAGCAACAAAATTTCATTCTACAAGTATATTTCAATTTTCATAGTATTGAATTTGTTTTCATTCAGGTAAATCATCTTTATAATTTAAATATTCTGAGACATTTCAGTTCTTATGGTATGCGATCCATTCTCAAATTTTCTTTCAATCTTTAAAAATTCATTCTGCACTTATGTTTCAATTTCCATGATATCATATGAATTTTCAATCAAGTACTCCTCATTTAAAATTCATCTTTCATTTTTTTATTCAGTTATCATCATAAGTAATCCAGACTCATTCTTTTTCTCATTTTGAATTATAACAATTTATATAATTTCCATACGCATCATATTCTGGAGATTCCATTAAGGTTCAACTCTCATCGTAGCATTCCTCCGCTGATAAATATTTTCGTTTTTCACTTTCATCTGTAGTTCCATGATATGGTTGTATTTCTTTTTCCTGTTCTACATTAACGATATTATTTTTATTAGAGTCTCCATTTTTCATATTGAAAAATACAAGTCATGCGATAGCTATAATTAACACAGACCGAATTCAAATCCATAATAATTTCTTTTTCATTTTATTTTAACATTAAAATAATAAATCTATACTATATTATAAATAAAATTTTCAAAAAAGTCAAAAAAGTTGCCACATTTTTATGGCAACCTTTTATATATAATTATCTAATCTTACTTATATTTTTCCTTCAATTTAGCGATCTTTTCAGCTTTTTCTTTAGCTTTAGCAGCTTCTCTTTCAGCTCTAATTTCTTCTTTAGTCTTTACTACTTCTTTCACTTCTTCTTTTTCTTCTTCCTTCTTAGCATCTTTTTCATCTACTTCAGCTACAATTTTTACTACTACTTCTCTTTTGAGATCATTGTAAGCGAAAGCTACTGGATAAGTTCCAACTTCATTCAATTTTTTCTTGAGTTTGAATAAGTGAGACTCTACTTCCATTCCGTAAACTTCCTTGATTTTTTCTGCGATGTCATTTTCATCCACTTTTGCATATAATGTATTGTCTTTGTTAGCTTTTCTGATTATTTCGATTCATTCATCAGCAGAAATTTTTGAGAATAAATCTTCAAGAGAAGCGGCTTTTTTTTCTCTAGTAGCTTTAGCAGCTTCCATTTTTTGAGCATAATTATTTTTGGCTTCTTTATCTGCAAGAATAGCTATTTTATTTGGGAATAAAACGTTTCTAGCGAAAATAGGTTTAACTCTAACGATTTCATATTTTTCACCTAAATGTTTATCATTTTGTAGCAT